>Ga0181388_1000301_pt1 | contig 17195 bp, 34 predicted proteins | sample 11SPOviralmetaG_FD_130120 | JGI IMG/M metagenome (GOLD analysis project Ga0181388, IMG submission 130120) | Marine viral communities from the oligotrophic San Pedro Time Series (SPOT) site, San Pedro Channel, CA, USA - 11 SPOT_SRF_2010-05-17 | ecosystem: Environmental > Aquatic > Marine > Strait...
CTAAGTAAGGAAGAAGTTAGAAGTAATATAAATAAGAATACCTTATTCATTATCCAATATGTTTTTTAACTTTTGAATTACCAAATAGTAAATAGAAACTCCATACTATTGATACTAATAAAAGTACTATGTAGATAGGACTATCAAGTGGACTTACATATGGTGCTGGATTTTGAAAATCCATATTAGCTCCACTATTAGGATTTAATCCCTCTACTATAAATGAGAATAAAAATGTTAGTACAGTTAGTAATGTTGCTTGGTTAGGAAAGAATGCATTGATTCTTTTATATGTTGTTGCTAGTGAAAACCAAATCATTGGTATGAGGCATAACACACCCAACCCAACTAACAATCCTGCCAATACTGCATTTGTTGTGATTAGAGCAACTCCTACTCCTACAAATATTCCGATTGGAATGAAGAATAAAATTAATGCTAATCCTCTTAGGAAGTAATCTGTTCCATTGGTGGTATTTTTGAATTGAAAGTATTTACCAAACTTTTCTTTTAATTTACTCATGTTTTTTTATTATTATTAATTAGTGGTTATACCACCATTGTGGAGGATATCGGATTCGAACCGATGACCCCTACGGTGCAAGCGTAGTGCTCTAGCCAACTGAGCTAATCCCCCTTGTTGCGGAGAAGAAGGGATTCGAACCCCTGGTACCTTTCGGTACGCTGGTTTTCAAGACCAGTGCATTCGACCGCTCTGCCACTTCTCCTATCATATTAAAAGTTTTGTCTTAATGCAAAGAAATCATCTCTCATTTGTTTAACTTCTTTTAATAATTCTTCATTAGTTGTTGGAATCTTTTTAATAATATCTTCTGTTAATTTTTCCAACTTCTTTTTAGTATCTGATTTAATAGCTATTTCTATCTCTTTTACCAAATAATTTAATTCATTAATATCTCTATCAAACTTATCGTTTGTTTCAATATGGTATTTTGAAACTCTATTGTTAGTTTCATTATGTAAATTGTTTACTCTTTTTTGTAATTTATATACTCCACTTGCTAACAAGATACACGAGATTGATAAAAGTACTATTGCTATTGTTGTAATCATAATTTTAATTTTGTACTCGGTAGGGGAATCGAACCCCTCTTACCAGGATGAAAACCTGGCGTCCTAACCGATAGACGAACCGAGCATAAGTTTCTTTTCAGAATATCTAAATGAATACTTTAATAGATAACTGAAAAATAAATCTCCTAATATAGAGTTGATAAAGAAAGGTATTGCCATTGTATAACAAAGTAAAAATCCTTCTATTGTTTTTGGATAACCACCTAACCAAACTCCAAAGTTGGTAATTATAAAAAAGATTAAAGATGATGTAAGTACATTCTTAACCCCTATCCTTTTCCAATATGTTCCTAACATACTAACAAGAAAGAACGAACCATATACCCAATAAGAGATACTATAAAAACCTAGATACATATCAGATATTCCCATTGCTATCAAAGGTAACAATACACCAAACCATTTGTTTTTAAATGTAGTTCCACCAAATAAAGCAATTGCAAGTATTGGTGTAACATTATGTGGGTGTGGTAATAATCTCACTATTATTGCCATAACAATAAATCCAATAATTAGTAATTCTCTTTTATTCATCTTCTCTAATATTCTTATGTTTCTTTTTACGAGTATAATCTCTTTTACTTTTAACAACCTTCTCTGTCATCTTCTTTCCAATCTGGTGAGCTAAATCACCCAACGAGGTTGTAGAGTCCCAACTCAACTTCTCTTGATATCGGTTCTGTTTCTTTTGATTCTTCATCTTTAATTAATTCCATCTCTAATGGTAATCTGTTTCTACCATATTGTTCTGTTGTCCACTCAGGACTTCTATCAGTTATAAACTCTATAACTTTTGGAGCTTCGTTTTGCTCTGTTATTAAAAATACTAATTTTCTCATTTGTTTTATTTGTAATACAAATATACGAAAAATATTTGTAATATCCTAATTAATTTGAAACTATTATTTCTCCTACATTCCAACTTGGAATATAATATCTAAATCCATGACCATCTAGCATATTAGTAACTTTATTTGTCATTGTAGAGGAATTGCCTACTATTATTCTACATTCAAACATAGAGTTATGTGATTCCATTAATACAAAATCTTCTGCTTTATCTACTGCATCATCATGTCTTAATCCATGTAAATCTATTTGTTTCATAAATAAATCTTTTTTAAATGTTCAATTGGAGTATCAAAGTATTCAATATTATTACCAAAAACAAAATCTCCTAATTTATATAATATATCATTATTTTCGATAGTTAATTTCCAAACAAGTTCTTGGTTTTTTATAAACCTCTCTTTGTTATCTTCGTATATCGTTTTAATATCAAGAGTTGATAATCTTTTTAATTCCTCAATTAATAGTGGTATTCTGAGATTATCGTTCCAACCGTCCATTGCTAAATCCTGTACAGTTGTCTTTATATACTTTGGATGTTTATGTGTATCATATTCGTGATTAATTATATCATCAAATAAATCAAATCCTAATTCTCTTAATTCTTTCATAATTCCACCATGACCAATAATCATAGGGAATTGTAAATTATAAAATGGTTTTAAACATTTTTCAGTTTTAAATGGCCAGTGGCCAGTACTTGATTCAGTAACAATATCAATGTATGTACTTTTTGCTGCATACTCTTGAATACCAAATCTAGTTTCATCAATATCATCTTCCCATGGAAGTGTATGTCTTTTAACATTTAACTTTTCTATATATGAAAAATCTTTGAATTGTAAAAATGTTTCTGATGGTGGTTTAAGATATGATACATATCCTTTTTCTAATAAGTTTTCTTCTGTTAAGTAATGTATTAGTAAACTACGATGATTTCTAACATCATTGTTTAATGACATAAAGAGTTTTTCTTTTTCTTCGGGTCTCCATTTTAATCCAGCTACGATATGATTAGCATAACGTTCACTATCGTGTCTTTCAATCTTTCCATTAACTTCTTTCAAACCACCATGTATCATGTGATTAGTTTTTCCACAGAATAATAAAGGAGTTGTAAATTGTTCGGAAAAGAATTCTACATTTGGATACGATGACTGAATCTCAGAATAATCATAGAATGGTGCCAACCACTTTATATTCTTTGCTTTTACTTTTTTATGAAATTCTTGTTGTTCAAAAATTCGTTTTACATCACCATCTATTGAAAACCCTTCACCCACTTCATCTAAAACAAGGGTATCGCATGTTATGTTATATTTCTCAAATAAAGAAATCTTACTCTTGCTCATATTTCTTATATTAAATACATGAGAAATTATATAATCCCAATGAGTGCTTTCAAATTGTTCTATGTTAGTTAGATTCATTAATATTGAACAATTAGTTGTTTGGAAAAAGTTTAATCCACAGAAGTTAGGATTCTGTAAATCACAGTTTGGTTCTAATAATAAAATCTTTTTATTATTAATTTTTGTTTTAAATAAATTAGTTGAATTTATTTCCCTTTCCATAGAAATTGTACCATTAGTATTACAAAACACAATACTATTTGTGTAAATATTTTTGGAGTAATATCTTGTTTAAACATATATGAAGTTAAGATAGTATATGATATAATACCTATAACAAATCCTATAAAACGATTCGGCCATAAATCTCCATCAAATGCGTTTACACCATAATAGGTTCCTCTTAAAAAGAACCATGTGATTGGTATTGCACAAACATACCATCCCCACCACTCTGGTGGAAATCTTTTATCTAAAAATTGATAATTGTGTTGTAGGTAAGCCCCTACTTGGCCGAAAGTTATTAATATTACTGCGTAACCTAAAAATAACCAATTGAATTTTTCTTCCATTTAAAATAATTTAAAATAATTGTTTTTGTACTATCCCAAGTTTTTCATGTATTGCTTGTAGGTTTGGTTTTTCACCATGTGGTCCGAAGAATAATTCTCCATCAATCCATGTATAATGTTCTTGGGCTTCTTTGTTTTCTTGTATAAGTTCGTGGAATATTCCTCTATTGTATATTGAGTATGGTAAGTTGTAATTTTTAAAAACTTGTTCTATTTCGTTTAACCAATCTAATCTGTTCTGTGTGGTATTATACATTGTATCGAATATAACAGAGTTTCTATGTTGAATAAGAGGTTCTCCTTCTTTTATCCATTTATCTTGTAATGTTGTGTGAAGTAGAAATGCAGAACAAGTAAGTATCTCTGACATACAATCGTTATATTCTTTTACAAAATCTACTGTTCGTTGGAAATCTACTCGTGTTTCATTTAAGTACCCAATAATAAGTTGCATTGCAAATTGCATCTTTGGTGCATGAGGTTTATCTATTTTGTTCTTCTTGTTTATTATTCTTACATTATCAAATATTTCTCGTACACCTTCCATAGATGTATATTTCTTCATATGTTTTAAGACTGGTTCAGATGCAGATTCAAAACCTGTTATCATCTTGGATAATCCTGCTCTTCTAAATAACCACATAGTATCTAAATCTCTCATTACATTTTGTAATCTCATATTACCACCGAAATCAATTTGATATTCTCCCCACTTTTCAATTATCATTTCACAAAAGGTCATTAACCATTTTGGGTTACCATTGATAATACTATCGTGCATGAAGAATGCCTTTCTTCCTTTGTTTATCCAATACTCCATTTCTTCTAAAACACTCTCGTGTGTTCTATATCTAAATACAGGTATAAATTCTGGTACCGAACAAAAGGTACAACGATATGGACAACCTCTACTTAAAACTAATGGAACTGAATATTGGTATGTGGAGTGATAATAATAGTTTTCTTCCAATGATGAGTAATCAGGCATTGGGAGTGAGTTCATATCTATATTTTCTCTTGATGGATTATGCGTTAATTCCATTGGAGTATCTATATGTTCACCAGTTGATTTTCTCCAAACGATTCCTTTAATCTTTGAAAGAGATTCATCACTCATATCACATTTAAGAATCTCTACAAATGTTGCTTCACCATCACCTCTTGAAAATACATCTACAAAATCATAATCTATGGTAGTATATTTTGCATTAGGTAACATACCGAAATCTAAAACCTCGATTCCATTACCACCCATTAATATTTTAATACGAGGGTATCTCTTTTTTATTAAACTTGCTATTGTTAAAGATGCATCTACATTACCATCTATAATACTAAAACCAAAGAAGCCAGGATTACACTTATCTATGTATTTGAAAATGAATCCCTCACACATATCGTGTATCTCTTGAAACTTTAAAAGTTCTTCCCACTCACCTTGTCTTGCATAGGTGTTAAACATTTGAAAGAAATCGGATTCTTTATCGGGTGGGTTTAAATAAAAGTAATCAATAATAGGGTCAATGATTTCAACGTTTATATCCGAGTGGAATTTATCTGCATATGATTTTAAGGCAACAACCCCCGCATAATAACCCGATTCGTTTATATTGGGAACTTGCATTAGAAGTGCATCTTGTTCACCGATTATCTCGTATCGGAATTGGTGTTTGAATTCTTCACCCTTTTCTTTCTCGGTTAGTTCGGCTGCCTTGGCACGTTCAGTTTGCTGCATATACTTAACCAAGTCAATCTTTAAATCAACTTGACCAGTATTATTATCTATTTGATGTTTTATTCTTTTTTCAACTTCGTTCATCTTCATCTAAAATAGTGTCGATTTTTTAAAATTTTTTTAGTCGGAATTTTTTGTTCCTCTTTTTTTATTGATAGTTTTATTACTTGTCCCCATAAACAATCCAAACTACCTAAGAGTATTCCACCCCTTACTCTCTAATCGCATTCCACTCTTTTTCACTGCTCTCTCTTGCTTATCTAGCCAGAGGATAACTTCTTGTAGTAGAGAACATAATTCAAACTCTTCTTTTAACTCGTTATGGTATTGCATTTGGATTAACCACTCACGGCGATAAGTATTGATAATATTCCATTTTCCTCTATTGGTATCTCCTTCACGCATAAAGTGTCTAATCCAACATTGAGTCATATCGTCCATATCTTCCTCTGTCAAAGTCCATACTTCATTCCAATCACTTGGTGTTATAGGTATAGGAGTACTACGTTCTAAGTCTCTGAATAGCATTTGCTTTTCAATCTCTACCTGTCTCTCTACCCATGGTTCTGGTTCTACACCGAACATATCATCTTCGTTGTTATCCTCATCATCATTGTTAGGTATGTGGTCGTCCCAATTGAAATCTTTTGCCATAGTGTTATTGTTGTACTGAGTTATTAGTTATTGATTAGTACCGTTCTTAATTGTTACATAGTTAATGTTTGATACATTAGATTTGTCCAAATTTCTTTGGAGGTCAAATTTTTTTTTCATCATCATATCCCATTCATCATCTATGTGTGTTGTATTTCCCATATTAATATTCATATCGAGGTTGTAATTTTTAGGTTTACACTCCTTGTATATAAATATAATGTTTATATATTAAATAAGTACAATCCATACCCAATTAGTAAATTAAAGTTAATGATTACTAAATTCCATTGTTTGGCTAACCAAACTTGAGGCAAAGATAATACTGCACCAATCAAATAAGTATATACACCCATGTTCTCATAGGGAAGTAAGTAAGGAGACATCATAATAAAGGCACTCCCCATATAACCTAATCTATTACCTAATCTTTCTTGAGGTGTTAATCTTCTCTCTTTAACGAGTATTCTTATTAACCAGTTACTGAACGTTCTCTCACACCCTCTACAAGTTTTCTTGTTTCGTTTAAACCATAGGTTAGGTTTTTGTTTGTTACATACGTTACATTTTTTCATTGTTGGGTCTTAATCGTTATAAGTGTCATTATTTTGTTTAAAAAATTCTACCCAAAATGCTACTACAAAGTTAAGGAAAAATGCTGGCCATAGAATCATTTGTACTATTCTTTCTCCATTACTCCATTCTCCACCGATTTTCCATGAAGTTGTTATGTATTCTATTATACCTAACCATGCGAATCCGATTGCTAGATATAAACTTATAATTTGTAGTGTACTCATATTATGTAAATATACAAAAAATATTTTTAAAAACCTAATAATTAACGATATAATTTTCTATTTGCTTATGTAGTTTAGTTCATCACATGGAAGAAACGTTTCTATTCCCAATAAATCCATATCTCTATAAAGGGTTCCTCTTAGTATATGAGTTTTGTATTTAATGTTGTTATCATATAATACTTGGAATATTGCATGATGTGAATCCATACTATCTTCTTTAAAACTATTAACGAATTTGTTTACAATTGTAACATCTCCATAAAAATAATAATCATTACACCAGTGTGCAGTTGGATGCTTTTTTGTAGGTGCATATAAATCTTTAGTAGTGTGGAGATAAATTGTATTTGCATCTAACTCAGGTCCATCTAAAATAACATTCCAATTACTTATTAAATCACAACGATGAAATATTACATTGTCATAATCATTGGGATTTTCTAAATTGTTTATAATTTTTTTCCAATGGTAGAATAATTTATAAGTGTTTCTTTGATGCTTGTTTATAATTTTAGGTATGATATTACCTGGAGTACTATCTGTAATATGAATTTGTTTTACCTTTGGTAGCAATTTTTTTATAAGTTTCTCAGTTACTTCGAATTTAGAAGTTCCTCTTGATGAGGTACTCCATGTAGATACTACAATATCTACTCTTGGTGTATCCAAGTTTTTTAATCTTGGGAGTACATATTCAAATGTTCGGAGTTCTCCAAAAAATGCTAATAACACTTTTCCCATCTTAACTTCCTCTACCTACTTTTCTTACCCCTGCTCCACTTTTCTTTCCACCACCTTTAGATTTAATCTTATTGTTGGTGTTCTTATTACTTGTTTTATTATCGTGTTTATTGCCGAAAAATTTACTACTCATGATGTTTTGTTTTTTTAAATTATTATTTTACCACTTACCTAAAGGGCATTTTGAAGATAATGATAATGTCTTTGCACTAATGTTACAACCACAACCACTTGCTCTTTCTCCAGTTTTTTCGTGGTAACCATATATGTGGGGAGAACACACATTACCTTGTCTTAATGCACAATCATTACAACTAAGTAATCTTGTTTTTGATAACATTTTAGTTGCAGGGTCTACCGCATTAAATTGGTCTTTAATTACGTTTGCCCATCCTTCTATTATTTGTCTAATTTGATTCATATTATTTATAAAAAAACTTTATTATTGCAAATCTTTCAAAGTTTTCGTTTATTACTTTTTTTACTTCATGTTCAATATTATTTTCTGTGAAATCTAATATTACAACATTTCCAAACAATGGTGGTATTGTTAATTCTTCTTTTACTACAATTTCTCCACCATACCCACTTTCCCAATCATCGTTAAGATACATTAATACTACACATAATCTATTACCATCAATTCCATCTGCATGATTTGAAATGTAATTATCTTTAACATACAATGAAATATCTGTACCCGCTCCGATATATGGGTTTTGGTTGTTAATGTCAGTTGTAGTTTTAAATTCCTTATGATTGATAATATCCTCGTTATAAAGTTCAATTACTGTTTGAACATATAATGATTCAATTAAATTAATTTTTTCTATGGACGTTCGAGGATACATACCATACATCCATGTTTGACCATCGTGGTTATACTTTGTTGATGAAGAAGTATCTACCTTAGAAATATCTTTTTGTATTTCCTTTAAAATAGGAATTTTAGCATGATATTTATTCATTATCTTTAATGCACCTTTTGGATGAGATGCATCTTCAATTCTTTCATCAATCTGTACTTCATACTTATCAGCTATTTCTGAAAATTCATCTATATTTTCTTTTGTGACAACAAAATCAGCTCTTAATATATCTATTTTACTTCTAAGATATTTTTTGGTTAATGCTTTTTTAAACTCATTAAATAAATTTTCATCTAAATCTTTTAAGTTAAAAGTTAAATAACCTTTTTCAATAAGTAATTTTTTATCTAATTTCATAATTGTTAATAACTTTTAATAATTTTCTTTTACGTTTTCTTTTTTCCTTAGTATATATAGCTAGTAAAGGGGGTTGGGGGGTTGAAAAACTTTAAAATAAATTTCAAACCAAGTACTGACTAACTAGACTACTAGCGTTATCGGATTCTTTCTTTTTTTCCATTTCCTTTAAAATACTTTCTAAACCACCCTCTTCAATTATTTTCCTTGTCATTTGTCTTAGTGTAGTTGAAATTTTTTTAGTTTTCAAAATAAATTGTCTCTGTAATATCTTGTAATCGAGGGGTTCAACAAATTTTTGATTACCACTCTCAAGAGGTATTTCTTCTTCATCTAAAAATTTCTCATCTGAATATATGTAATCTAACATATTCTTTTTATTCTTTGAGGCATACATCTCATATGGATATATTTTATTTATTATTTCCGAATAAATTGTTAACTCAGTACTAAGAACTGTATTGATTAATGGTAAGTGTTTCCTAAATGCTAAGTAAATTAAGTGTTTAAATTTAGAAGTTCTTGCATGTACTTTATCCGAATCTAGTTTTATTCCATATACATTTTTTAAAGTATCTCCTAAATTTTGTCTATTAAGGTCAATTATACGAATTTTAGAAGTATCCATTTTTTCAGGAGAAAAAGTTAATAGTTTTAAAATAAAGATTAAATTACTATGCTTGTGATTAGCGTTAAATTGATTTATAAATCTAGGTAAATCATTAACCCAATGGTCTACCATTGTTTCCATTATATGATAATACATTGGTAAGAAAATATCGTCTTTTCCAAATATATCAACATCAGGAAAGTTTTCTACATATCCTTCTCTCTCCTTTGAATGGTACTGCCAGTTATAATATTGACAAAATTGTTCTGTCTCGTACTTACTATATCCTAAACCTATAATAAATTCATGAAAGAGTAATGAAGATACACTATCGTTGTGTAATTCTTTTAGTAATACATCTTGAATAAAACCAGTTACTAATTTTTCTAATGGATTTCTTATAAGAAATATAAAATCTTTTTTACACGATTTACCTTTTAGAAGAGAGTTCCAATCTTTTAGAACGTTACTTACTAATTCACTTGGGCTATCATTAAACTGGTCATCTAGTTTCATAGTACTAATATGAAATTGTAAAGGTTCTGATTGTCCAAAGTGAAGTGCACACCAAGATGAGGCAGCTTTTGCAGTAGTATTAATGTAAAACTTTTTACTACTATGAATATCGTAATTCATGGTTGACCTATCGCCTGGTTGGTATCTGATTGGTTCTTTGTTCTTCTTATCTAGTGCCATCTTATATAACTGTATTCATATATCTATAAATATTTGTTATATTAATTTTGGTTCTAACTTATATAAAGTATTAAACCATTTAACAACATATTCAGAAAACCATTTAGAACCTTCGATATTTAAATGACCTTGATTGCCTTTCACATAACCACCATCATGTCCTCCAAGAGTGTCTTGTGGATAATTTTCTAATTGACCAAGTAATGAATTATCATCTTTAATATGACAATAATGTTTATCAAATAAATAACTTGTAGTTTTTGGGTTTAGTAAGTACTTTTGGTCATCTCGTACTATTCCTAAATCTAAATACGAATGAGAACCATCTTTGTTGTCTATACGATTTCTTACTGAAACTTTATTTCTTTTAAAAAATCCTTTTTGATTATCTATCATATCAAACATAATATATGGAATATCATTGGATTCACAATATTCTTTCACAAAAAGAATAGAACGATATGTTTTTAATAAACAATCAGTAAATGAACCAAACCAAGGTATTAGTGCATCTTTGTTTATTTCTATTTCTTTTAGTGCCTGAGGAATTGTTGGGTCATTTAAATCTACAAAATTAGGAGAAAAATCAGCAGGAGAAATGGTAGTTTCCCATCTTGTGTTAGGGAAATCTGTTTCTATTACTGGTTGGAACACACTATATTGTCGTCCGAAATCTGACCAACCTATCATAACTACCGAATCTTTAGCTTTTTCTTTATTTTGCATTAACCAAGTAAGAGTTGTATTACAAATCCAGTCATTTGACATACCCCCAACTGCAATATTTACAGTTCTTAATTGGAGTGTTTTTCCAACATAAGTTGCCCAACTGGCATCTTTACCCATAATATGTCCTTGTGTAAATGAATCCCCACAGGCAACTAAGTACTTTTTGTTAATTGATTTCATCTATTATTATAAGAATTTACCATCTTATTTAGAAACTTTTTCTCAGTATCATCATAAAATTGTTTTTGCATCATACCAGCTAACCAATCTATCTTCGTTTGGTGTATATTACCATCATGACCTTGCTGACCAGCATACCATTTAATCAACCTTTCTAGGTAGAAATAGTGATAATCTTCGAATTTATTTCCATTATATCTGTTTTGTGGAGGCATTAAAAGTTAAATTTTAGTTGTTTTCCTATTGTTTTTAGTTTTTTTTCTAAATAAATCACTTTTTCTCGGTAACCTTGTTGGGTCCAACCATCATTATATGGAGATTCTGCGTTTAGTCTTGCGTTACTTATCTGAAATTCTATCTCATTTCGGTATTCGTTGGTTGTTAATTCTTTCTTTTCCATATTATTTTGTATATTATTCGAAGTTTCCAACGTTTTCCCATTGAATTCCTTCTAGTTGTTCCTCGTTTATCTCATTATCTTGTGTAAAATAGTAATCATATTGAGGTATATTCAAAATCACTTCATTTTTATCCAATGCTTCTACTGGTTCTGTACTACTTTGTAGGTTTATTTTTACCCAACTATACTCACCATCTTTATTTAATTTTTTTAGATAGTAATTATGACCATCAGATTTATGATATCGTTCCATTTTTTATATGATTATATAAGTTTTTTATCGAATTTAGTTTATCAGCATCTTCAAAGGTATATTCTCCAGCATTTTTCATGTAATTCAAGAACTTTAATTCTTGCTGAAGTTCCCATTGATATACTCTATTATTACCTTTACAGTAATAATTATAGATAACTTCAAAAAATTCATTTATCCATCGAAGTTTTTCTTTAGAAAGAATTTTATATGTTAAATCATAATTTCTCATCTATTTTCTTTTTTGTATTGGTTATATTCAGCAGCAACCGCATTTAGTACTTCTGCTTGACCTTCATAATAATGTCCTTTTTCTATTATCTTCTGAATCACCTCTCTGATATCTTCTCCAATTCCTTCAAATCTGCTCATATTATCTTTTACGAACTTATCCATCTTCTCGAGATTCTTCAATTGTTCTTTATCTACGAATGTTGCGTAATTGTACATTTAGTATATTTTATTAGTTCTGTTATAATAACAATCAAGTAGTTCTTCCGCTACTTCTAATGAGATTCTATTCTCATTATACATTTTCCATATTAGTTTATTCATAATTCTTTTTAAATTCTTTATACACTTTCATGAACTCTACTCTACCATCTTTCTTCCACTTTGGAATAAGGGAGTTGAGAATTAACTTATGTTTGGATTGTAATTTATAGTTAACCCTAAGAAGTTCTTTAGCTTCATGATAGTATTGAGATAGTTTACCTTCTTGCCAACGAAGTAAGATACTTGGACTGACTTTGTATTTCAAAGCATATTTCGGATACCATTCTTCGTGTAGAAAATTCCACATAATACGAGATTCGTGTTTATCCATCTGTCTTTGTGGTAATCTAATTTTATTCATATTTTTAATTTAAAAACATAATATACAAAAATTATTTCATATATCCTAATTATTACTAATCTATTTCAGTCGGTGGAGATGGTAGTTTAGTTCCAAACGATTTAGTGAATTTTATAAATGCTTCATATGAGTGTCTATGCATATTACATCCTACTTTACTATCCTCATCTATATGTACTGAATAAACTTCTACTTCTTTTGCTTTTATACTATCTCCTTCTGTGGTAGTGTACTCACGATGAGTAAGTTCGAAATCGTCAAACTTCTTTGGTAAGGCGTTTATAAACTTTCTGTATTCTTTAATTGTCATAATTCTTTTAGTTAAGTTGTGTAATTTAATAAGTATGTTAATATTATATATAATAAACTCCAAAATACAATTGTTCCCCCTAGGGAGATTAGACAACCAATATGAGGTTTTCTTTTTATACCAAATTTTTTATCTATTTCTCTATCTTCATCGGAGAGAGGGAATAACCCATCTTCTTCTAATCTTTGTTTAATCTTTAAATCTCTCAGAAATTCTCTTCCTTTATTTCCCATAATATACTTTTTATTTATCTAATCTTATACCACAGAATACAGGAAATCTTAATGAACCATCATCTGTTGTTTCAAAATATCTCACTTCTGCAGTTTTACCTATATACTCTTTTTTATTAGTTAAGATATCTTCTCTTTCTTCGTGAGATAATCTTGCGCCAGTCTTTATAACTTTTCCATTATATTCTACCCAAATAGTTCCATGTGTAGGAATTGCATCATTTGGTGTTATATCTACAATAGGAACGGCAACATCAAAAAACTTTTTATACTTCAATAAGTTATCACTTCTACCATTGATTTTATATCCATCAGTTCCCCATCGTATCATTATACCCTCGTATCCTTCACTCATAAATTTCCCATAATAAGCTTCTAACTCTGTTGGGTTATTAATTTTTACCAATGGAACTACTTCTATATTTGGTAAACCGAATACTATGGTTTTAAGTTCATTGTATCTTTCTATAAATGGTTTATCTGAAATCATATCATATACATGGTACTTCACATTTTCAGTTTGACCTTCTCTATATTTCTTTATGATTTTCATATTCTCTTGAAATGTCAATCCATGTGCATATAGTTCTCCATCAATATATTCCTCAAATCCTTTCAAATCATTTTGAATATGTTTTAAAGTAATAATCTCTTTATTTGCTCTTGAAATTAATTTACCCATATTTCCCAATCCTCTCATACCATCTAACTTTGGTTGAGCGTAACAAGGAAATTGAACTTTCTTTTCTTTCTTGAAATAATCATGAGCCAACATAGGTAGGATTACTTTAACAGTTTTAGCTTCCTCTATTGTTTCAAAGTACCCTTCTCTTAATTTTTTGAGTATCAATGCATCTACTTCTAATTCTGATTGAGTTATTTCGGTAGTTTCGTTTACCTTACCGATATTCTTTGGTTTACACAATTTCTTATGTTCTACCTTTTTACCATCTAATAGACCTGATGTCTGTATTAGATATCCATCTTGGGAATCTATTTCTAATACTCTTACTTTTCCTTTACTATCTAATTTATATATCTTCATAATTTTTTATTTAATAATTCAACCTCGAATGCCTGACGGACACTAATCCTAATAATGACCCTATAAACCTATATATCCCTATTGTTATACCAACCTATAATAAATCCCATACAGAAAGCAATAAGTGTAATAGGCCAGAACACGATAAATCTAAACATCTTATACTTGTCCATCTTATTCCCTTCATAGACAGTATCTACTATAAAACACCAGATAATCCCAATTCCAAAATACCCTAATATATCAATCATAATTTTTATTCTTTAAATTTTCAACCTCGTACTGCCAGTAACCCCTTAACCAGTGCAGGTTCCTTATAAGTGGTTAATGACAGTGACACCTACCCTTGGGGGTAGTAAAGGGTGTTTTTTCTATAGGGAGAAAAATTGACCTCGATGACAAAACCACTCCGACCCCCACTAGTCAATTGTCAATCCCATCGGTTTACGAGAAACTACCCCCTCCCCTTATTGGAAATCTAAAACAACCACATCTTCTAGTTGTCCTTTTATATACTCGTCTTTAGATTTAATCAACCTCATCGATTCAAATAATTCTATTTGTTCAAAAGCCTTTTCCAAGTTGATATATCTCCTACCTTCAAAATCACTTCTTAGTTTAGGAGTTTTAGTTATTGTCACCATACCAGGTATTGGTTCACTTGGGGTTAGTTCTATTATACAATTTCTATGTTTCCATTTAGTTGCTTTACTCTGTGTATTATTCATATTAGTTATTTAATTTAAGTTTAATTTATTCTTGTTCCCTATATAGGGATATATTGTATATGGGTCTATACTTGTATTAGTGTTACCCGCATTTCTTTTTATTACTTTCTTCTTGAAAAAAGGAGATGTTTCATTATCTTTACTTTATCCTCATCAGATAGGGATGATATCCATTCTATATCTACATCGTACATATCTACTCCCATACCTAAATCAGGTAATCCATCTACTAATTGTGGGTAAACTTGTAAATCCGAAGTATCGAACACACTACCTACACTGTCTAATCTAATTAAATTCATCATACTTTTTTTAGTTTTTATCGTTTCTCTCATATCAGTCATATTACATGACTAATATACAACAAAAATATGACAATTCCTAATAAAAACAGGAAAATTTTACTGACAATATGTCAGTTGTAACACACCCCTATTTGTAACACATTTCCTACCTCTGTTAAATGTAACACAAGGACAAAAAAACCCACTATGAGGGAGACCATAACATAGTGGGTGGTTCGGATTGAACACTTAGGATAGGAGAGAGTTAAAGTTGGCTCCCTTGGATTCCACAGAAAACCCCTAATCTGTGGAAATAGTGTAGATTCGGTGCGTAGTATCATTTCATCGCCTGTGACACTTCATCTATATAGAGTAGGAATAGGTTGGACTTGAACCAACTTCGGTACACCTCATGGTTGCAACCACTTGATAACTCCACAACAGAGTATTGATGAGAGACCCGTGTCTCTTATAGGGAAGTTACTCCCCACGATTATCTTTCCACCGTGTTTCTTTCAGTAACCACACGCATTGAGTTCTTGATAACCTTCACTCGTACTATTCCATATATTTTCAAAGAACATTGATTAACTAGAGTCTTTTCTCAATCATCAATCATATTACATGACTAATATACGAATAATAAATGACAATTCCTAATTAATTCGTATTTATTTTGCTTTATTTCTTAATTTAACTGGAATTTGTTCGTTATCGATACCATATTGTATCATCTCAGTCTCATACTCCTCTACTATAGGTTCGACTCCTGATTCTTCCACTATCGTCCATAACCTTTCTAACCAATTAGTTAAGGTTTTGCCTTGAATTCTGTACTTTCCCTTATAATCATACGCTTTCTTTAAATCCCAACCTTGCGTTTCTTCGTTTAATTGGCGATTTACCTGCGATAATTCGGTTATTCCATCTATTGCAACTTCATAACTCTTTTTCATGTTCCCAGCTTGGAACAATTTTGTACTCCTCGTAAGGATTTTACTAATGTTTCTCATATTTTATTTATTTATTGTTTAATTTACTTGCTTTTCTCCCCTATATACAGACCAATTGAATACCATAGTAGGGAAACTCCCAATATTATAGTGGATTCTAATGGATATTTCATCAAAATTAACAAAATATAGAATAAACCTCGAATAATCAAGGGCACCGATACCATTATTAGCCCTATTACTACACCTATCCCTATATACAGATACAATTCTTTTACTTTTTTCATATTAAATCTATTATCACTCATTTACAATGTAAATATACGAAAAATAACTGAGACTACAATGGTCTTTTCCATTTATTTTTGCTTCCAGTGCAGCTCTCGTGTGTACACTCCCACCCACAACCACCCTAAAGATACGATAATTTTAGGACAATTCCAAATTAAAAGAGTGACAATATGTCCGATTGCTTCGATTTGTCATAATGGCAACGAAAATCCACTTTTACGGAAATAATGCAAATTCGGGTGACAAGGTGTCATAGTGCGGTATATAGGGAATTACGAATAATGCAAAAAGGGGTGTATGACAATGTGTCACAATCCACATAGGAAAAAAAGAGTCATGCGAAGAGAGAGACTAGACCCTTCACTTTATAGTGATATAGTAGTAGAAAGTGTCATAAAGTGGGAAGTGTTACATATCAAATTATGATATAGGGTGTGTTATTCAACCTCATAGAGTATATGCATAGTAGTACCTCCCTCGTGTGCACGTTTTAAGGTGTTATAGTGGTTAATTAGGGTAGGGTGTAATATCTTGGTACGGTACCATTCTCAGACCTGCTTATATTGGAGTACTTTTAGAGGTTTAAATTACCCCATTTTA
>Ga0181388_1000306_pt1 | contig 17005 bp, 20 predicted proteins | sample 11SPOviralmetaG_FD_130120 | JGI IMG/M metagenome (GOLD analysis project Ga0181388, IMG submission 130120) | Marine viral communities from the oligotrophic San Pedro Time Series (SPOT) site, San Pedro Channel, CA, USA - 11 SPOT_SRF_2010-05-17 | ecosystem: Environmental > Aquatic > Marine > Strait...
AAAAGGCAATTACTTCTCGTAGAGGTTCTTCATAGTCTGTAAAGTGTGGTGAGTTGCCAATCTCTTTTAGAAACTCTTCTATCTGTTTGCGTTGTGCATCACGCAACCATTGTGGTGCGTACTGCATACTATAATAATTTGGTTCAATAAGTTGATTAGTACTCATTGCTATACCTCTATCATGTTCCATTTGATAGTTGTGCATCATACGCCAGAATGGAACAATGTGTAGTGCATTTGTTATCTGATTAACTGTTGTTACTCGAACTTTAATGTTTTTGCCTGCTTTTGTATTTGAATACTTTACTAACTTATCAAAGTTTTTCCATACACTTGCCCACTTGGAAGGCGGACGTAGGTAGTCGTTCATGTCCTCCATGCCTTCCAAGGAACAGTTTATTATCACTTTCTCAAACTTACCCAATTGTTCTAACCACTTGTCCTGCATGTTAGTGATGTTAGTATAGAAGCTAAGTTCTATATGTGATGCGTGTCCGGAATCAACGGCCTTATCTAAGAGCTTAAACATATCAGGACTCACTGTAGGTTCCCCGCCAATCATTTTTATTTTACGAGCCTTCACTACCATATCCTCAAAGCTCGTCCAGTCTATTCCAGGTTGAAGAAGGGCTTCCTTCTTTTCTGCAATATTGCCGTGCCAATCGGGGTGGTTGGCCCCCAGTCCTTCTATAACCATTTTGCCACGTTCCACACTTACTAGATGTGATGCTTCTTTGTTACACATCTGACATTGTAGATTGCATAAATTGCCAAGCCTAAAATCAAATTGTAGAGGTTGTTCAACCTCCCAATCGTTGACGGAAGCGTCAGCAACCACTTCGTCAATTACGTCTGCCCACTGTTCATTTTCCCATTGACGTGAGCTTACTATTCCATTACGTTCAAGTCTTAGGCATTCACCACATTCAGGCAACCATTCATTATTTGTTAAACGCTTGCGAACATCTTTAATATAGTCGTGGTTCCATGTTCCTGCTATGCCTAGTTCTTCTTGGTTTACCACAGTTTCAGGTTCTGCCGCCATGCAACATAGCCTATAACGTCCACCGTTATAAGTTGAATACTGTACAAAAGGTAGGGCACAAAATCCTCCCTTACTCATAACTTACTCCTAGTATCTTGATTAAAATATTCGTCCAGTGGTTTCATTGTTTCTATCATGTATTCATCATCTTCATCATCAACAGGTTCCTGTTGTAGTTTCTTTCTCATATGATTTGATATATCAGCATCACCGAATACTTCATCCAGCAAGTTAACAGCTCGTTGTTTTTTCTCTGCATCAAATTGTCTAATACTTAGATATACTGGAAAGTTAGTGGGATCAAATGTTGTGTCTCTAAATTGTTTTGTTGCCTGCCATTCTGTTAATTCTTTTAGATGAAATATATTAAAACGTGTAACAACTGTGTGGCATTCCATAACTATATTCTTCATGCCCAAATTTGCGTACCAGTCAACGTTAGCATCTAAGTCTGCCCATTTGTGTCCGGGTCTCTGATACTCATTAACTTCACCAACTCCGTCTATACTTAGACACAGTACAACTTTCTTTACACGTTTCCATACCTCTAATACTTTTTTACTAGCACGGATTGTAGCATTTGTATGATAATTTAATTGTAGTTTAGATAAATCAATACCAAACTCTTCCAGGCTTAGAATAAATGCATCATGGTTTTTATCCATCATTGGCTCTCCACCAACAAACTTAATAGTTTCTACTCCGCTAAGATCAGCAGTACCCAACTTCTTTATATAATCTTTGAATCCCACAGGTACACTTGTTCCTGGAAATGCTATATTGTGCCATTTACTACTGTAAGCAGGTGAACACATTCTGCAGGCCAAATTGCAATGTGTTGAAAAACCAATCTCTAAAAACTTTAACTTTGGTTCCTCACCTATTAGGTGTTTAAATCTTTTGTTCCAAAAATTACGTGGACTCATACTTCCTGATTCTTCAATGTCCCAACACTTAGTACAACCCTCCAGCTTCTTACCCGCTAACATTTTCTCTCGCATCTCACTAAACTCTGGGCCTGTAAATGCTTTGTGTAATCCATTGTCTATGTTTGGAATGCCGGGCTTTCTCCAGCCTCCCATATTGGGTACACGTCTTGGATCCTGTCTTTCAGTAGCATCTACATGGAATCTACAACAGGGCATAACATCGCCCTCCATGTCAAGAGCAATGTGGGTCCACAATAAACTACATGCTGTTTCAGGAATATTCTTCATATAGCCAATCCTTGGAATGGTTGTAGTATTCAGATACTCGCTTAAACTGTTCGTTTTGTAATATGTCATCTATTGTAAAGTTATGTTCTGTAGGTTTATCCATTACAGTCAGTACATCTCGTATAAGAACTCTATATTCTTTAGCATTGGGCGTTGGCAATCCTGAAGGATTAGATTCATAAGGAGTTAAATCTATTGCAGTTAGTCTATCACGAATCTTTTGTTTTAGGTCTGGATGTATGTGTTGTGGATTAAGATGTAAAGGTTGATAGGCCAACTGACAACTGTGAAAAATTGTGTTTTGATATCTATCATAAGACCATTTCCAAAGACTCTCAACGGACATCATATTAGCAACTGTAATTGTACTGTTGATCTTTTGTTTTAGGGTTATTGTTTTGCCTAATTCTTCATAATAGTCAAGCACATCTTCAATATCTTGCCATACATAATTTCCTGGTCGTTGATATTCATTAACTTTACCAACTCCATCTATACTATGATTTAATTCTATTTCTTTAAACTGACTCCACATCTCGACGACACGTGGACTGGGCTTCTTTGTTGTGTTTGTAAAATAACATATGGTTATATTGCCTGGGTTAGGATGGTCTTTTAGTAACTGTTCCAATAACTGATCATGTTTACGTTCCATCATAGGTTCACCACCTATTAGTTTAATGTAATCAAGTTCTTTTATATCAGTATCAATGTAACTGATATCTCTTAGGTAACCATCTTTCCATTTATTTTTAGCGTTAGCCTTAACGATACCAAAAAGAGTACTGCTGACTGCTGGTATACACATCTTACATGCTAGGTTACATAGATTACCAAAGCCTGTTTCTATATATTTTAATTTAAAATAATCTTTAGTAAAATTTGTTTCGTCCTCTGCAATTAAATCCCCATACTTTTCATTATAGGTTGTTCGCATTGACCAGTCTTTGCCATGTTGTTCTTCTTCTTTCCAACACTTAGCACAACCTTCTGGCTTTTCATTTGCTAGGAATTGTTCACGTAACTTTGTCATACCTAGACTATGCATCGCGGTTTCTAATCCGCCGTCCGTATTAATATTTCCTGTGGATTTGTCATAAGGTGTATAACTGCAACAGGGCCTAGTTTCACCCTGCGTATCAATACAGGCTTGGATAAATGGAGCAACGCAAAAATTACTGTTCATGGCTATTCCAGCCAACGCATCATAGCGTCTTTACCATCACTCTGATTTTGTTCCCATGACTCTGCGGCATTTTCATCTGCAAAGTCACTAACCCACTTTAGGCAGATAAACTCAACACCTTCTGATATACAAACCTTTGCAATAGCAAATGCTTCCATATCAACTAGATCAACTGAGCTGTAATTAAACCATTCATCCGGTTCCTGTACAAAACTATCACCAGTGCCTAAAGTTATATTAGTATTTGTATTCAACATAATTGCACCACTTGTTCTTTCATCAGTATCAAACGGTGTAATTCCACGTGGTGCTTGTGGTTCTGCAATCATATCACGCTGTAGTATTACATCTACTTCTGCTAGTTTGCCCACTAGATCCTTACTGCTTACCAATCCAGCAGTACCAAAATTAATAATTCTTGTTGCACCAGACTGTATAGCTTTCATGGCAGTATAGGCGGCGTTAACTTTGCCAACACCGCTATACATAATATTTAATCTATCTACTGGAGGTAACTCTGATTCTAGTGCTACTACTAGTACTGTCTTACTCATCCGGCTCGTCCATTAGGTAAGCCATGTCAGGGAATGTTTTGCGGAAGTCTGTCCCACGCATTGCATCCAACTTACTTAAATATTCTCTGAACTCAGGAAGTCTTCTAGTCCAATCTTCTGAACGTGCAAAGTTAATCATACCACGTAGACGCTTAATACCATAGGCGGCATCCAACCATTTCTCACGTGACACTTTGCCTTTATGCCAGACAGGAACTCCTAACTCATAGTTTTCAGTCCACCATTCAATAAACTCCTCATACTTTGCTTCAGTCTTATCTAAGAATTCACGAGGTAAAACTTTAACATTTAGATGTGGAGGCCAGTATACAAAGTGATAGTTAATACCACCTGCACCAAAAGGCCACATGTTAATCTTATGGAAGTTTTGTGTTAGTTTCCATTTTAGGAAGTCCGGAATGTAGTGAATGTTGAGAGCATTAACGGCACAAGCAATTGTTACTTCAACGTTGTTTGATGTCTCTTCATCAAGTCTCTTAAACATTTTTAGCTGATGTTCCCATACACTTGGGTAACGAATATAATCGTTCATACCCTCAATACTATCAATTGAATAATGGAAACGTACCTTTTTAAAGTGTGTCCATTGTTCTAATAGTCTGTCTGGTATCTCAATTCCGTTTGAGTTGTAACGCACTTCCATTTCACTTGCGTATCCCATTTCAATAACTTTGTCTAGGATATCATAGTGTTCTTCAATAACTGTTGACTCACCACCAGCAAAATATAGCTGACGCATGTGTGGGATCTGCTTATAAAACTGCTCCCAGAATATAGGATTGTCTTTGTGCCAATTATAACTAGCACCAAAGGTCTTGCCTTTATCGTCCCAGTTCATTGTTTCTTTTAGTGACTCGTTACTGATCTTTGGATACAAGCCTTTCCAGTCTTTTACCCAACCGGAGGAATCATGTGGACTACACATAACGCACCCCAACTGACATTTCGTCCCCATACGGATATCAATATACCGTAATTTACTATTAGTTGATCCATCATCATATGTTTCTCCCATTAGTTCTTCAATGTTAATACCATTGTTGAGCCAATACTCTGTTTCCCATTGACGTTTTGATCTATGACCAGCCGCTTCTTCTTTGTAGCATTTTAGACAACTAGCAGGCTTTTCGCCGTTCATCATCATTTTTCTAACACTACGATAATATGTGTTATTCCAAGAACTATCTAAGTCGCTTGTGTTTAGGTTTGCAGGTTTACCATCTTCTGTTTTGATGATTCCAACTCTGCCTCCATGTTCTTTGTCGTTAGTCGCGCCAACACTTGATGCGTTTGCTGTACAACAAACTCGCATACTTCCGTCAGGGCGTGTGGATAAGTGAATCCAAGGTAAGATACAAAACGTATCACTTGGTAATTTGTGATCGGGCATTATTTTTCCTAAATGTTCAAGTTCGTCTGAACGTTATAAGTGTATTTATATGTTATAGATTGTGTCTGCTGAGCCATTACGAATAATGTCCCATGTCTCAGGTGTTGCACTACCAGTTAGTTGTAGAGCTCCTCGATTAAACCAACTGCCATTCCAAGTAGCATGTGGCAACGTACTCCATTCCCAAGTGATTGCCGTTCCGGCTCTCCATTGTGAATAAATCTTATTTCCAAACTGCACCATTTGTCCGGGTTGCCAGTCTTCCATCATAATTAGAAAACGTAGTTTATCAGGATCCTGTAGTTTAAAGTCTGGATTGTTTAGTACACGATCTGCTCTAGGCATTCCGGGTAGGTTGTCAATATGTATCATTAGCTGATTGTTTGGAACCAGATCATTAAACTTTTGTGTTAATTTTTTACTGTGATCAAACTTTAGGAAGTCCACTATCTTTTCAAACATTGGACAAGCACCTGGGTGTTTATCGAAGTTTACTTTAGTAAACATAATTGCTTCAGGCTGTCCATTAGGATTATCAGCATCTTCTTCTTTATGTCCAGCACTGGCTTCGTTGGCCGCATGTCCATATTCCTGTTCATTGTATCTTTGTGGTACAGTACCTATTTTTCTTGCTGTAGCAATATCCTCGCTCCAGTCTCCTTTAAATATACCAATAATTTTACTATAGTCGCCTTCTTCGTCTACTTTGAAATTATCAAAATGGTATGGTATCTTAAATGGGCTAGTCATTCCTTGAGGCTCCTATTATTTAAATGTTAGCATTCTTATTATGTTCTTTACAGATTCTTCTGTACGTCTAACTGTCATTAGTAGATGATATGTTTCATCTGCAAAGCTCATTGCTCCGTGTACCTTCGCCGTATTTATAATATAGGGAACACCGGGCTTGAATTCTATAATTTTATCCTCATAGAAAAATGCATACTTGTCTCTGGTTGTGTTGTTCAGGGCTATGAATACTCTGTAAGCCTGTCCGCCACCCATGTGATCTCTGTGTGGTTCAAAGAATCCACCTGCATTAACCCGTTGTACTCTTGCTTTGTGGTGTCCTGTAAATAGTTCGATAGTACTTTTAATTGTTGGGCAACGTTCTGCATTACTGTTTAGTTCGGGAGTAATATCGTCATGTTGTGAACGATCTATATCGCCAAGAAAATCAATACAGTGACGTGTCTTTTCTGGCTTCCAGTTATCCATTGCTCTTAGTTCAGAAATTGCTGACTTACAATCGACTTGGTAATCCAGTTCAATTATATCTCCATAACGTTCTAAGTTCATTCTTTAATCCATTTTCCCTGTCTATTTAATTCTAAGATACCATCATATGTAATAGGTGGTAAGAATTTAAATCTTAAATAAACTCTAATGTCTTCTTTTACTGGTCCAATACTGTGTATAAATCTACCATTAATTAGAGTAGGATGCTTTGTGCTATAGTGTACATATTCATCTACATCTTCATAGGCACCTATGTGTCTAAATTTTAAATGCTTGGGTAGTATATCGCCCGGTTGCCAGTCTGGTGTATCCTTATAAACTTCCCTGTCCTTACGATGTTCAGATATTTCTCGTTGTATCCATTCAATCTGATTTTCAAAATTATGATACTTGACTGGTGTACCACCATCAAGTGGCCATATTGGTAACATCATAACACAATTTTGATGATAATCAACATGTGGTGGAAACAAGTAATCTTTTTTGTAAACAAGCAAGTCTACATCATTAGGACTATATGGCCTAACCGCTCCTTCTATAGCATTACCAGTAGTTTTATCAGGTGTGCTTTTTACACAGTCAGGAAGATTAAACTGGTCATAAATTCTTTTAATAGGTTCCCACTCACATATAGTTTCATATCCAAAATCAGCATGAGCAATTGCTTCCACGCCCGGAGTGTATGCTTGCCTTTTGGTAGTGGGCCATTTCATTTTTTCACCATACTGTTTACTCATATGGCTTAGTTCACTCCAATATAAATCCGCAAGTTCGTTAATATCGTATGTAACTTCATCAAATACTGTACTATATTTTGATACTATCATTCTATCCTCGCAACTGCAACATATACATCGTCAGCACTTTTTTTAATTTCTGCAGCCGCGGCCGCATCAAATCCTGGAATCATATCCACACTTGTATTTGGATCCCATTTTTTAAACTGCATACCCATCTTTAGACCAAAGTCTAAAATTGCTTCGTTCTCTTCAAATAACTTTGGACGCATAGTATTATAATCCTTATAGCCTGGTGTGTAGTCTGGATAATGACCTTCACCGAAGTCCATAACATTAGCCCACCAACTAAAACTGGATTGTGATTCTCTATATAATAAAATCATCCAGTCATCTTTGAAGTTATGCCATATCCAATCTAGGTTATGGTGTCTAGCAAAGAAGTGGCTTTTAAGTACTCTAAAGCCTTCGCCATGGAATACTCCTTCAATATCTGTTTCTAAACGTTCTTTTGTTAAGTGGTGTAAATTAGTCCAATGTTCACCACAACCCATACCAGGTCCCCAATATGAGCCGCGATGTCCATTATTTTTATCACCTGGCCTGTTAACTCTGTGATAGAATACTCTATCAGGAGTTTCGTCTGTGCGATCACATGGTAGCATGTTGCGAAGTTGTATATCAACTCCGCTCCATTTACTACCTGGAACTCCAGTAAACCAAATGTTTTTATTCATTTATTGCTCCTACGAACTAAAGTTGTCCACTAATTCGTTTGATTCGGAATCATCAAATGCGCCGATTGGTTTTGGAATCCAATTTTTAGCATCTGCTGGCATTGTATGGAATGGCTTGCCTTTAGCAATGTGCTTCTCTTCGCTAAGATCAATACCGTATGCTTCTTCTAGCATTTCAGCAGTTTCTTTAAGAGCAACGTTACCCATGCAATTAATCCAATACATTCTTTCAAACATTTTTGGAAGTGTATCGAGAACTTTTTGTTGTTCGGCATCGTTTAGATGACATGTACGTTCCATAGTACGAGCGCCGATTTTGCTGTGGAATGTTTCGTCCTTGGCAATTTTAGCATATGTACGCTTAACTACTGGATCATCAATACTGCGTGACATCGCAAACCATACACGGCCTGCACGACCTTCAGCAACCATTTGGTATACTGCTGTTAGTGTCTCATCACCTTCTGCACCGATCTCTTCAAACATACTAGCACCCTTTGCCTTAATGTTTTCAGGAGCCATTTGCCATGCAAATTCTTTCTCAATTTCCTCATCACTTAGAGGTGCACCTGATAGATACTCAATTACGTTTTTAACCATGTCGTAATGCTTTGCTTCATCTAATACCTGCTTAGAAATTAGTTTAATCTGTACCGGATCAGTTGACGCTGGTAGTTCTGCTAGTGTCTTTGCAATCTCTACAACATTCATACGTTCGTTAAACATTCTACGTTTGAAGTTAAAAATGCAATCGTCTAGATCAGGGTTAGAACGAAAATATGCTTCCGTCTGCAACTCTGAAGATTTAAATAGTGGCTCGATGATTCCTTCGACTTTTGCCACAAATTCTTTACCTGTTAATGCCATTGTTTGTTCTCCTATATTAATGACTTATATTCTTCTGGCATCCAATGTGAGTTCTCGATATCTCGCTCTGGGTGCCATACTACTGCCAGGGTATTCCCCGACATCCAACTTTCTATATAGCCGTCTTGATCCGTTACTAAAACTTCTGCACCCTCGGGTGCTTCTGTAATTGCACTACCATGGTAACTATTCATTTGCATTTCTGCTCCTTTGTAGTATATTGCATGTTTCGTTCTTCTGTGTCCTTCAACTGCTATTAATTTACCACCCCATAACTGACTTAATAAAAATGCTCCGTGACAAATACCCAGTATTGGCTTTTTGCGTTGTCGGAATTGCTTGATCATTTCTATTTCAGTTAATAGTCTTTGTGGGTGATCATCTCCACCGCTCAACACTAATAGATCGTGTGTAGCGGCTAAATTTATAAAATTCTGATTTGCTTTATTATGTAAGGCTGTAATATCCCAATCACGGAACATTTTAAAAAAGCCTCTTTCTAATGCGTCAAACTGGAACTCGCTTCCATTATTTAGTGTGCGAGTGCTAATCAGAACTTTCTTCATTCATTGATTCTAAAGTCATCAATTGCAGACGCTGTTCCGCCTGTATGATATCCAATATCCTCTGAAATCTCTGCGTAAAATGGTGCTAGGTCAACTTGCTCCACAACTTCCATTTTACGAACATTAAACTTAGTATTGCCTTCATTCTCAATTACGTCTTTGGCTTGAAACTTACAACGGAATGCTTGGTAATCTCCATAGCCACCACACAATACCCATTCACGTAGGATCCAATCCAAGGGTGCTAGTGCAATACCACTATTAAACTTTTTACTAATTGGAATACGTTTTTCTGGATCTGAATCCTGATACTCCGCATCAAACACTTTACCAACACTATACTTAATTGCAGGATGATATATACCTTTACCATCTGCCGCTGATAGTTTATAACCATAAAACCAATCTTCTGGATCAGCTTGTTCAAAATTTATTTTTGAATCATAAAAGAAACGTGGGATACCATTTGTCCACGTAAACTGTACATCACGCAAGTTACAGCCACGTAGTTTGTTGTTTTTCATTACTGCATGTTTGATTCTGCAATCACGTAAATTTACTTTACGCATGTCATTACCAATGATTGTAGCATAGTTTAAATTACTATCCCACATATTAACATGTAACATATTACATGCTTCGAAGTTAGCACCTATACAATATGCTTCTGTAAATTTACTTTCTCGCATATTAACATTGATGAAACTTGCACCATCTGCCACAACTCTGTGCAGTATAGCACTTCTCATACCACACTTATAAAATTTTGTATTTGTTAAATTAGCACCTGTAAAATCACATTCATCAAATAGCAAACCGTCGAACTCCATATTAGATAAGTCAGCACCTCTAAAATCTATGTTGTCAAATTTAATTTTACCATCAGCTGGTTTACGATCATGTTGACTTTCAGGCATCCTATTACTGCCTTCTCGTAATATTTGTTCTAGCGTTTCTGTATACCTAATACGTCCTTGTCTAGTTTTTAGCATCTTTGTTTCCTTTTACTTTATAAAGTATTGGCCATAGTGTTCTATCCAATCCATCCGGTTGTGCAAAAGCAGGCCAATCTATTCCAGATAAATCTCCTAGTTCAGGCATATGTTTTGCATACCACTTGTCTGCATCTTTTAAAGAATAATCGAATGTAAGTCCTCTGTCCTTTATGAACTTATGCATGTATTTATTCTCGACGTTCGCCTGTCGTTCAAGTACATCACTTGTTCCGTACCATTTATAATTAGGATAACTAATATCCCAACTACCACTTTCATGCCACCAACGCAGACTCATTTCAGGTTCCCTAAACATTAATAGTATCCACATATCAGGACAGTTTTTCTCTAACCATTCCAGTTGATAACAAAACCAATGGCATCTAATAAATCTATATGGTGCAGTATTATTGGGTTCAAATTCTTTATCCATTAAGTATTTAAATTGTTCAGGACCCAGTAAGTCCAACTGATCAAACTCTGCACCCAGTCTATTATATGGCCCCCAAAAGGAATGCATATGTCCTGTATTGTTTAACGGCATATCCATGGTGTAATTTTTCCATGAACTACTGTCAACCCATTCTCGATGTGTGTCACATAGGATTGATTCTAATCTACCCCACCTGCTTCCTGGGATACCCACAGTTAAAATATACTGCTTATCAACCATCTTCTAGTCTCCTAATTATTTCTTTTGCTATTGCTTTTATTGAATTTGGTCCAGGGTGTGCATTGTCTCTGCTTAAATCAACCATATAGTCTTTGCTTATAGTTAGTTGATTCTCAAACCCTGTATCAAAGTTAAAGTTTTTCCTAGGAGCAATAAGGAATAATACCTTTGCTTTAGGAAATAAATTTCGTATGAATCCATTGTATACTTTGAGTACACTACGGTTCGTATTGTCAAACGCTTGTTGAAAGAATTGTAAATCTTCTTTACGAATGTCAACGCCATGTAGTTTTAGTTTTTGTTTTATGAATGCCATAAGCCAATTATTTTCAACTACAAATCTTGTATCCCCTATTATAACATAGTCAGGATCATAGTCAACACCTAATTGTTCCAAAGGTTCAGTTATTTCTGTTAGGCTATCATAGTCACTCAAGTTTAGATAGTCTGCATTAAAATGTTTAGCCAGTACTACTGGTAGTGTTTCTTCAATAGGCAAACCAACGCCCATTAACATTGAACCACCTGCTAGTAGTATCTTCTTGTTTGCTGTATAATCTGGCTCTGGGCCACGATAACCCAGGCTATTCCAAGCATAACTAATATCTACATCAGTCCAATCCCTTGACTGTTCTAAATGTAGCGTCATGACTTCCGGAGTCTTATCCTTTTCCTGCTGGTCCTTGCCATACCACAATAGTGTTTCACCTGGCACTCTAGCGTCCTTTTTAGTAGCTGGAAAATTCTTATGCTTGTATTCTGTATAGTCTTCTAGATTCATTCTGTATTTAATCCTTGATGGCCCCAGGCTTCCTGAGCAAGTTCTGTAATTGCTTGTCCAAAGAACCACATTAATGTAAGAATCAATAGTGATACACATAGGGTCATTGTCCAGATTACAATTTGTAGTAGTGCTGGTTTACCCTTTGTCCAATGTATTAATCTTTTTATTTTGTTCTTCAACCCATCCAACAAGTACTTGCCTATTATCCAACGTGCCAATCTTACAACAATTAGTATAGGTGATGTTAGTACATCAAATAGGATTAAGAACAGATCGACAGCCATATCCACAACATGGTCTATATTCAACCATTTGCGGAATCTGTTAAACACTTATAACTCTATTTGGATCTGGATTATCAATCATCCATTGTGTTTTTTCAGACACAAACCCTGTAATCTGGAATGTAACTCTGGGTGTAAAACTAAAGTTTGCAGTACCATGTGGCATGTTACACCAGTCATAAGTTGTTACTGTGCCTGCTTGATATCCCTGATGATATGTATTACCAAACTGCCATACATGTCCTTGTGTCCAGTCTTGTAAATGTATAAGGAACCTGCGTAACTTTAGTGGGTTCTTATCGGCTCCAGCATCTCTCCATACCTTATCCCAGCCTGGACGAGCATAACGCATCTGGTTATCAATATGTATAGGTGTTACTTGACTCAGTCTTTGTATATGTAAACGACTCTGATGTACATCTACGTCTAGTTCTTTGATAACATTAAACAGTATATCATATTCAGGTATACGGTTTTCCAGTACTTGCTTTTCACCTGTGTCTTTATTAAACTTTGTGCGAACTACTTTATCATAGAACATACAACTGACATCATCTTTACCACTGGCGTTGACTGCATCAATGATTTCTCCATCGTGCATATCTTTATCTTGTTTACTGTCGTTACGACTACGATAGTTTCCTATTGTCATTTCTTTTGCTTCTTGTAGAGCATAGTTGATTGCAACACTAAAGTCACCTTCAAATCTACAGGGTACTACAAATGATTGTTCATTAGGATCACCAAAGGGATCAAAATGCCAAGTACTTCTAAGTTTGTTGTGTTGCCAACGACTTGGTACGCCATCCACTTTGAATATATTATCCATATCCTTTTGGCGTTCCATTTGTTCAGCACTATACATTTCATCTTCGTAGTTTGAATCTGTATTAGTATCGCCCTGTACTTTTACTTGATTGTCAGCGTCTACCTTATCAACAAGATCCTTTACGCTATCACCTGAGTACCAATTTTTTCCTGTATTCTTTTTCATTCTTTAATTACCCTTGCACCATATGCCTCTGCTATTGCCCGATGTCCATATTCATGAAAGAGGGGACTGTATGAATGCTTATAAACAACAGTATCTGTTTTGTCAAAACTTCTCCAGTATGATGAATCTGTTCTACTACTTAGTGTATAGTGTAGTTCTAAATATTTTGCAATATGTCTTATCATCATGTTCCAAAACTTATTGAACAGTTTTTTGTTATTCTTTTTGTTTATAAGTCTGTGCAACATTTGTATTTGCATTTGTGTTAAGAATATACTCTGACTTTCCAATGGTTCTAGGAACCCTGCACTAAGTCCTATGGCTACCACATTAGCACACCATGGACTTGTATTCCATTTACTTTTAAAGTCGATTAGTTTAAGTGACTCCTGTCTTAAATTAAAAGGACACTTGTCTATAAATTCTTGTTTTGCTATGTCACTACTGGTATGTTCATCACTAAACACATATCCACATCCTGCTCTATCCTGTAGACATATATTCCATTGCCATCCATGATCCATTGCATATGTTCTAGTATAATATACTGGTCCTGCTTCATTTGTATAATCGGCATGTCCTGCCCATGCTTTGTTGTTTATTAAACTACTATTTGATTCTGTGACATTTGTAAAGTTTTTAAGTAACAGTTGATTAAGTCCACTACAATCTATAAACAAGTCGGCCGTATATTCTCGTTCTTCACCTATAAGTCTTGTGATTCCGGATTCTGTATATGCCACACTTTCTATAGTATCATAATTATGATCTATTTTGTCTTGAAAACGTTCTCTTAATAGATTACTAAACTTGGTAGCATCGATATGATAACTGTGTCTCCAATGTTTGTCTGGTAACTCTAAATTATTCAACCATTGTAGTTGTTCTTGTTCCTCTGTTTTATCAAATATAAAATGATGGAACCAGTCTTTTCCTTTTTGTGGCCAATCACAATGCTTTGCTGTATATTTTCTAATACTACCAATATTAAATAAGTCTTGCTCTGTTAAGCCTACAGTTTTTATAAAGTCAGTAAAACTAGGCACAGTACTTTCACCTACACCAATGATTGGTATATCACGACTTTCAATTAATGTTATATTATTAGGTAGTACACTTGCTAGATAACTTGCAGTCATCCATCCTGCCGTGCCGCCGCCTATAATACAAATATCCATTAGTATTCCTTGCAGTTAGGTAGCATATTCATAACAGTTTTTACATTGTGTTCAGTTATGTAGACGCTCATTAACACATGATATATTCCGCCTTCAAAGGCAAAACTACCATGTTGTTTGCGAGTGTTTAGTATATAGGGAACGCCCGGCTTAAACACTACACGCTCTGTATTATATATAAAATTCCATTCATGTACGTCTACTTTGTTAAGTGGAATGAATACACGCATCTGTGGACGCATCTTATGAGCATCTCGATGCATCTTAAAGTAACTGCCTGCACTTAGTTCAACTGCTCTACAACGTGCTAACTTCTCCCACTTGTTAAAGAATGGGCGAATACCCGGAGTACAGTTTTCATTAATTGGTTGATCTGCATCATGCTTGTCTTTTGATTCCAGTCCTATATCTTCTGTTGGACCAGTTAAGTTAATAGCACGTTTGCCATGTGTTCCTTCTATCCAGGAACTCTGCTGTAGTTCTTTAATCACAGCATCAGTATCGAACTTCCAATCAAGTTCAACTACGTCACCATAACTACTCATTAATGTTAAAAGTTTAATCTCTGTATCGTTCATTTTTTGGTATCTGTCTCAGTTTATCTTGTTTGTTAATATGATCTATTTTCATAATCTGATGATACAATTTAATGACTCCAAGTGGAGCATCTGCCTTCCATACCCATGGACAAAATCCATGTACTGTACTTTTAAAAACAATCACAAGTAGAGTCCAACTGTTTTTTAGACTATGCCACAAGTGGTACCAGTAACCCCAGCCTGTTTCTACTGCTAGGTGATGTTTTGCTTTTTTCCAGAAGTTCATTTATTGTATCCGCTCTTCTGTTTCCAGAATGTTACTTTGTATGCTCCAGTATTTGGAGACATTCGTTCTACATATCTAATATACGGGCTTGCTGTACACCAGTCTTCAACCTCTTCAGAGATTTTGCCGTGACCTGTTATAATTGTTGTGTGCTTATATTTATTATGGTAACATTCTGTGATATGCCATTTGAATATATTCCAGGCTTCGTGTACTCTATAGCCGTGTAAATCTAAACTCATTTTCCGTCTGTCCCTGGAGGTGCATCTTGTTTGGGTTTCCAATCTAATACCTGACCCGTACTTGTCATTGTTCCTAGACCGTTTTTACCTTTGCCATTAAATTTCCTTTTCGGCTTGGGAGGATTTCCTCCGCCAAAACTATTACCACTATTGCCAGTGGATACATCTTTCTTTGGTTTGTTTAGTTTTAAATCTTTTCTAATTTTATCAAGATCAGCTTGAGTAGGATCTCTATATATGTCAGTAAGATGTGGATTATCAAAGGTTACATGCTTCCTTCCCAGACCTAAATCCTTGAGAGGACCACTTGTACCTGTAACTGCATTTCTATTTTTGTTTGGATTGTTATAATCAAATGCTGGAACTTTATCAGTTTTATCTATAGTAATTCTTTTTGCGGGCTTAAAGTCTGCACCGTGTGTTAAGTCAGGAAATGTAGCTGCTCTCTCCGCCTTGTTCATATCATGTCTAAGTTCTGAAGCCGAAGTCATATGCTCACCGCCCTTGCCCATGTATGCTTGATCAGGAGTAATATTATTTTGTCTAGCAACTGTTGTAATTAAGTCTGTTCTCGGATTATCTCCGTCACTAAATTCTGGTTCAAATTTATTTTGAATTACATGACCCCATTCGTGATTTCCTGTTCCAAGTCTTAGTCTGTCTGGAATTTCTTGTCCGCCTCCATAATAGGCTCCAATATAAATTTTACCATTACTTACCATTCCTCCAGCATCGGATCCTCTGTTATCCCATTTTGTTTCAATTGGTGTGTCTCTCATTCCTGGATATGCTTTATAAAGTTCAGGGTGATGTATTTGATCTCCCATAGTTCCACCTGTAGCGCCTGGGATTAGACGAGATCCACTGTCATCTATTTCTTGACGCCAATTGCCATCTGTTCCCATTATGTTTTGTGTTATTCCCCATATTTCTTTAGGATTGTATCCTTGTTTGTACATCTTAATTGCTAGTTTATTTGAATCAGTATCCCAGGTTTTACTGTTTGGACCCATCCACGTTGCAATCTTTGTAAGACTGTCCATGTATGCCTTTTGGTCTTTTTCTCTTTGGGTTCTCGTGTCCTTGCCCATTCCATCCTTTGGAATTGCTTCATAAAGTATATCGTTTATTTTCATAATTTTCTCCAGTACCAGACTGCTAAGTCTATCTTTCTGCTGTGATCAGGATAACCATGTCCAGCACCTTTATTGTCGCCTCCAGCGGCTGTTTCAGGTACTGGCTCGTGTAAAAATTCTACACGGTCTTTAAAATATTCAGTGATCTCATATATCTGATCCCATTTCCAAGGATGTTGGTTAAATGTTTTGTATAGATGATTTCCTTGTGCATCTCTATTGTGTGGATTATCTTTTCCCAGTCTACATCTCATTATAAGTTGTCCGCCAGGTTTACACCAATCAATACATATACCAATCTGTGTTTTAATATCTTCAAATGATCCAAAGTTAAT
>Ga0181388_1000307_pt1 | contig 16934 bp, 22 predicted proteins | sample 11SPOviralmetaG_FD_130120 | JGI IMG/M metagenome (GOLD analysis project Ga0181388, IMG submission 130120) | Marine viral communities from the oligotrophic San Pedro Time Series (SPOT) site, San Pedro Channel, CA, USA - 11 SPOT_SRF_2010-05-17 | ecosystem: Environmental > Aquatic > Marine > Strait...
TAACATACTATTTTATTTAAAGAACTTTATCTTTAAGAATAGTTATACGCCTAAAGAATTTAGGAGGTTTATATGCTTCATGTGTTATGAACCACACCTATTTCCACTTACAAGCAAAGACTACATGGCATGTAACGAATGCCTGGATACATTAAAGGAGGTTGAATAATGGCTAAAGAAGATTACGATAAACTTATTGCAAGACTACAAAAAATTTCACAACAAACCCCAAAAAAAGGTTTAGCGGGTGGAATGCCTACTGATAAAGGAGAAGAAGAATAATGCCTACATACAAGGATTCATACAGTAAAAGAAATTCTGGTGATGACATGGCGGATTTAGCTATGCAAAGCTACCTAAGAAAAAACGATTGTAAAGAGTTTCACGACTATTTAAGAATAGGAACTGACCCTAAAGAAAACTTTTTAGATTTGTTTTGGTTTGCAACAAAGATATTATTGCTACCTGACTACATCCTGGTTCGTAAAGGTTATATCTTTTTCATAGAAGTTAAAGGAACAAACAAGTTAAAGGAAGATGATTACTTTAAGATACAAGAGATGGCGTTTAAAGGTTCACGATTTAAAGAAGTTAAAGTTGGTATCATGTATTTTAAATCACTTGATGCAGAACCAGTATGGATAGACCATAACAAATTAAAAGAGTATTGGTTAGACCATACAATACCAATTAAGTATTATCCTGAAAATGATTTCATGGGTAATAAAAAACCATATAAAGAATTACCTTTATAGAGGGAAGTAGTTATCCCATCCTTTATCACTAATTGTGAAAGTGAGGACACCTGGGTGCGACCAAAGTCCAGTTTGTGCAGTAAAGTCTATGCTCTTATCTATTGATGGTGCTTGAAACCAAGTCCTATCACCTTGTTGCTTCATTCTTAAATGATGATAATGTGCAGTTACTAGAATCTCACTATCTCCACTAGGCAAGAATCCAAACATCTGACCCTTCCACCATGCTTCAATCTTAGCTTCAGGGTTGCCGCCACGACCACCGCTCATGTGTCCATGAGTAAAGCTACAAGACTTACCCTTAATCATAAGTGTTTGATGAAATCCCTCAGGTATATTTACTTCTACTTTCCCATACCTCTCAGGATTAGCAGACATAATTTCCTGGCATATTTGCAAGTGCATAGTATCCGAGTTATCTAATCTTGATGTAGCAACTTGACCTTTACTGGTCCTGGACATCTCACCATGATTACCTGGAACACCTGCAAGAACTAGCTTCGGTGCGTGTGGTAAGAATGTGTCAATCGTTTTCATAATCATTGACCTAGCCAATGCGTATTGCTCAATCAATGACAAAGTAACATTGTGTGGTTGGCTCTCAAAGAAAAAAGGCGTACAGTTTTCAGTAAGGTCACCTAAACCTACCATATAGATTTCATCTATCTGTACTCCGAGTTTACGCAGGTCTTTAATCCTGTTTACTCCATCTTGTAATGCTCTATCGTATCTCTTGATAGTGTTCTCAACTCCATAATCTTTTTTTCCGAGTTGCCAGTCACTCATAAACCACATAAAAGCGGTATTACCTGCATTGTATTTCTTCTTTATAGGTGGTTTTCTCTTAGCTTGTTTGAATAATTCTTGAAAATACCTGTCATGTCCAGGCTTCTTTTTTCTTACAATGCCTTTAAACGCATAAAAAGTTTCAACTGTTCCACCTTTTAGCTGTGTATTCCAAGATGATGCTCTTACACTACCTTCAATTTCGTAGTGTTCTGGGTCGAATCCCCATTCTTTTAATATAGAATCGAATTTATTTCTGTAATTTGGGTCTGTTCCTACATGAGTAATCTCACCTAGACCAGTCTGTTCATTGACCTCTAGTCCTGGTTGCCACCCAGTTTTGTAGAAATTATTACCCCATTCTTCTGGTATGTTAGGCACTATACCTCCTTTGCCCTGTCAACTTTATTATACAGGACAAAGAAGATTAGTAGGTTATTTAGATACTTTTTGCGTACTAGAACCACCAATTTGTTTTTTGGCGTAAGCCTTTATGACAGCAAGAGCGGCAGCTCCTCCTGATAAAGCAGCTAATTGGACTGTTTCCGCTTCAATTCCTACTAAAGGTGCGATAGTTAACGCTCCAATAAAGGCTTCTACGAATGTCCAAGTAACTCGTTCTAGCATATCTTTAAGTTCTTCACTCATTGTATACTCCCATGCTTCGTTCCAAGGAGTCCACCCCACATCCTTCTTGAATGTCCCATCAGATTTTCTTTTTCTTTTGCTTTGTGCAAACATTAACTTATTACTCTTCCTTTAATTTTTGCATTTAATGCTATAACACCACCATTAATCTCTTGTAATTTTTCATATACACTATCAGCAAGTATCATGTGGTCTTTTGCTTTGTTATCTACTGGTTTATCCTCCAATAACTTACTTATATTTAAGTATTCTATAGATACTTTCTTACCTTGTAGCAACTGACCTGCAATTTTCGCATACATTTTTTTGTACGCCACAGTGCTGTTGCCGATAAACCCATCCTTAGATACTTCTAAGTCTTGTTGTGTTTCTCCTACAATTAAACAACCTGATGTATGTTCATCAGTGTTACCAGTGTGTATAAGAATATAGGTAAAGTTAGGCACATCTTGTATGTGCAACATACCATAGTGAGCATTCTTATATCTCTCTGTATACTTGGCGTGAAATCCACCTGTTTTTCTAAAATTAATGTCGTATGTGCCTTCTGGTATGCAAGTTTCGTGCATTACTTTTACCGCTTGATACTGGTCCTCTAGTGTATAGCACTCAAAAACACCATTAATAAACAACATTCCATTAGTCGCATCCTTACCGAACTGCGTTCTAAGAACTTGTAACTTCATAATTAATCCTTTCTAAAACTGATGGTCAACAACCATACAGCTAATGTAATTATAGTAGCTAACCCTGTCACTTGCTGTGCAGAACCAGTCAATGTAAGCGTTGCAATAACTAAACCAACCAAAGTCCAACTAAGGTTTAATGTTTCTTTAATTGCTTCTACTAACCATGACCATAACTTTTTAATCATTAACTTCTCCTAAATATGAAAGCTGCCATACTAGCTATTCTAGTCAGAATAACTGGCACTACAACCTCTTGTGCTTTTTCTCTTTGGTCTTGTGTCATGTCATCACCTATGTTTGATAGTGTGACATCTTCAAAATCTAAATCAATAAATGTTTCAATAGGATTCTCTAAGAAAGATTCGTAGTTTACTTCTGTTACAACATCAGCAAGTGTGTAGTTCTCTACAGCTGCGTTCTCTACAGCTCTCTCTACATATTCTTCTACAGCTTCTGCTATTACTTCATCATCTTTTACAGATTCAGCAATAATAGCTACATCTTCTGCTTCTACTTGTAGTACTTCAGCTACAACTTCTACCTGTTCCTCAGTAAGCTCTGCAACATCTGCAATAGCTTCCTCAACAACAGCTTGTACTATCTCTTGAACTTCTACAGATACTTGTTCCAAGTTCTGTACACCAACATCATTAACTTCTTCTAAGACCTCTGATGCTTCTTCATTGGTAAGCTCTTCGACATACTCTTGTATTGCTTCTTCTTTAGCTTCTTCATACTCTACTAACTCCTCTTCTGTAAACTCTTCTATCTCTTCTTCTGTTGCTATTTCTAACTCAATAACAATAATTTCTTCTATCTCTGCAACTTCAACAGCGACTTCCTCTTCAGTAAGTTCTATCTGTTCCAGGTCCTGTTCCTGGGGTATCTCTCCAGTGACATCCTCGTCAACAATTTCCTGTATTGGCTCATCCAAAACTTCCTTGACATCCTCTTTAACTTCTTCATCTATAATCTCCTCTTCTACTTCATCTTGTATTGGTACTTCATCCACGATTTCGGTAACAATATCTTCCAAATCAAATTCAATAATCTCGAACTCAATAGGTAGTTCTTCAAACTCCAGTACCTCGATTTCAAATTCTTCCTCTTTTGGTGGGTCGAGTACAGTATCATCATCTTTAAGAATGATGTCATCCACAGCTTCTTTATCTTTGACAGCATCTTCTTCAACAACAACCTCTTCTTCTGTAATTATTATTTCTTCTTCTATAATATCATCTTCAAAAACTTCTACCTCTTCTATTATGACGAGGCAATCACCACGCTGTATCTGTGCATCAGTCATAAAGCAACCAAACTCTGACTCGTTATCTATTCTTTCCTGGTCACGCTCTATAGTTCCATCATTGACATCAGCTTGTGTATAGGTTTTATCAACACCTTCAACAACTATATCTACAATAATTTCTTCAGGTGGTGGAGGTGGTGGAGGTGGTGGTGGTGGTGGAGGTGGTGGAGGTGGTGGAGGAACAGTTGTAGTTGTTGTAGTAGTAGATGTAGTAGTTGTTGTAGTAGATGTAGTAGTAGTTGTAGTAGGAATAGTGCTTTCATCTACATATTGCCAGTACAATGTATCTAATACAGATATATCAGTTAATATAATTTCAAACTTTGTAATAAATTTATCTGTGTTGCTTTCTACTGCGTTGTAATCAGTGTATGATTTATAAATAGTTTCATACATTGTGTTTAAGTTTGAGTTGCTTTGTGCATTTTTGCTTTCTGTTTCATCTGTTCCATCAGCGTAATACCATTTAATAGACCAAGCATTATTTACTGCACCTACTACATAACCTACTTCATATACATCTTCTGCAAATTCAAACAGATAAGTACCACTTGTTATTGCTAATGAGTTACCTGTAGTTCCATATCTATCTTGTTCGTTAGTATAAATATATGCAGTTTGATTACCACCAGTTATAGTTAAACCTGCTTGATAAGTACTATCACTAAAATCTTCTTGAACTGTAACTTCGCCAGGTACTTCTTCTGCGAATACAGGGGTAGGTATTAATAAGAATAATGCTAGACAGAGTCTTAGCATTACATTACAAGTGCTGCTACAACTCCACCTATTGCTACAATTAATGTTAATACTTTATAAAATTCTTGTTTGTCTAACTTAGAATCTAACTTATCTTCTATTTTGTCTAGTCGCTCAATAACCATATTAAGAAGTTCCTTTTGGGTATAGCCATTGTTGTTTGACATTTATGGTAAATCATCCCTAGATAGGAAATCCCATTCCTTATCTATGTTACTATCTAGGTCGTATTTGCTTATTCTTTTAAGATAAGAACTAATTTCTTTTAAAAAATAACCTAGCAAAAATCCAATTATAAATTCCATAAAGACGATTATAACAGATTATTTATGCAGGTTTTGGATTGTCTGATTTAACTTTAGCTATGTGGTCTTTCCATGTGGTTGTACCATTTACCAAGTCTTTATATTGCATATCAAGTTGGTCGCCAATAGTACCATAAGCTTCTTGCCTAGCTTCTATGTAACCAAATTGTTGTGCTTCCCACTTGCTATTACCTAAATCAGTTTTAGCTTGTGCATACTCAGCATCAGTAAACTCTATACGCTCATTATTAACCAGTGCATGCAAAGGTTTTGCTGCTTCTATTTCAGCATTAGCTTGAGTTTGTAATTCTTCTTTTGTTGCCATAATATCTCCTATGTTAGCATACTTCTTTTACTATTACTTTTTTAAACCATATAAAGTGAATGTTCCACTTGCTATGTTTCCTGTATTCATAAAAAACTGTAGTCCATTACTTGCTTGTGCTACTTTACTAACACCACCACCCTGACTTCCAATAAGTACTCCTCCTAATGCCCACAATTGCACTTCCTCATTAGTCAAAAAACTGTATTCAGAGGCATTGTTGAAATTAAAGAGGTAATATACACAGTTTGAAACTTCCCCTGTTGCAGTTCCTGTGCCTGTTGCTTGTGTTCTTAAGTAATCATCATTAGTAGTTCCATTAGTGCCAAATGTTGTATCTGCTCTTAATAATTTTGCAGCTGCATCATAATTAGAACTTGTGTCTGGGGAGTTATCACTAGCTTTTAAAAATCTTATTCTTAAGTGTTTGTCATCTACTGTTCCTGTTACATTACTCTGAATAACTTTATACACATCATAAGAACTATCCCAATCAGAGCCACCTAAAGTAACACTTGCTACTGCTGATGAAACTATTTGTTCATCTATTTTTATTAATGCACCTGCCATTATCCTTTAACTCCATAAGTTACTAATGTTCCACTTACACTTGCTAATGCTTGTAAGCTAAACCCTCTAAGACTTTGAACATTTTTATAAGCCCCAATTGTTTTTGCAATTCTAAAAGCTGCACTATTATTAATATCAACTGTTTGTGCAGTTACAAAAGTATAGGAACTAGATGAAAATGGATTATAAACATAAAGAACATTTCCACCACCTGCACCACTTCCAGAACTTTCACTAAAAGCATACATACCAACATCAGTTCCTACAATTTTAGTTTCAGAAAAACCTGTATTTAGTTTTAAATTATGTCTTGCAGTATCATAAGTGCCATCTGTTGTGAGAGTTCCTGAGCTATCTAAAAATCTTAACAAGCCATATTGCCCACCTGTATCTAATGTGATTTTATAGACATCATAATCTGCTGAAAAAACATTATCAACATTAACAGTAGATACTGAGCTAAAAGTTGTTTTATTTATAAGTTCTAAACTTCCTGACATATTCTAACTTTCTTTAAGTCCATATAAAGAAACAGTTGCATCAAAAGTACCACCACCATCAAAATACAATTTTATTTTATCAACTGTACTTGCTTGTGGTAAAGCACCACCACCATAAACTGTTCTATAAGCAGTATCTGTACTCATACCTGTTACACCTAGAGTTTGATGACTGTATTTACTTGAATCTCCTAAACCATAAAAATATTGATATGAATTACTAACTCTGTTACTACCTACACCTAAGCTATAACCTGCTCTTAAATGACTTATACCAGTTGTTCTACTTTCTCCTGCAGTTCCACCACTTTCTGGATACAGATAAGCAAACATATAAACACTTGCATTCTCCTCAACTCCACTTTCATAAAATCTTATTCTTGCTTCTGTGTTGTCTACTGTACCTTTATAATTACTCATTGTCATAAAATGCACATTATAAACATCTTCTTTTATATCATTAAATAATATAGAAGTAACAGCACTTCCTGTTTGTGTTTGTATTAATTCTAATTTTCCTAAATCTGCAACTCCTCCAAGAAGTCCAAATCTACCTGCACCTAATGGCATAAGTTACTCCTAACTAAAAGCTTGTAGTGAATTAAGTAGTGGTGTTCCTGCATCTAAAAATAAGAATGTTACTAAATCAATAGCATTTGCACCTGAAGAAACTGTATATCCTGCACCACCTGCTGTTTTTGCAGTTACATTACCACCACCATTTACAGTTACTGCATTAATTGCGACTGTTTTAGCACTAGACGCGTGTTGTGTAATTTGTAAAGTAAAAGTAGAAACACCATTAGCAGGAACATTAGTAAAATCTATGTCTGTAATATTCTCAGTTAGTGTAATACTTCCTGTATTTCCATTTGCTAAATTAATTGCTACAACACCTGATGATGAAGTAACTGCCACATCAGTTTCTGAATAATCTTTTAATACTGCTGCTGATAATATTTGGTCACCTGCATTAATAGCACCTGTCATAGTTCCACCTGCTAAAGATAATTTTGTATCAATATAAGTCTTAGCTGCTTTTGCTGATGGGATTGTAGTATCTGTACCTGCAACAGAACTAATGTCTGTATCTAGTACGCCTGACTTTAAGTTAGCTACATCTACATTAGATAAAGCATTACCAGTACCTTCTGCATCAAAAGTTTTATTTGTAAAAGTTATTGTTCCTGATGATAATTGGTCGTGTAAATCTTCAAACATTTCTCCAACAACTGCCATACGAACAGTATCACCATCTGTATGACCAATATCAGGAGTATGTCTACCTTCTACATCTCTTGTAACAGTTGACATAGTTACTCCTGAAGAAGCTGTTACTAGAATAACTTCTCTTGTAGCGCTATCAGGATTTATTACTAGATAAAAAGGTGCTGCTATAGCACTTGTTCCATTTGAAGTAGGTGCTGCAGATAGTGTTATGTTAGTATCTGATGCACCAACATTACCATCTAAGGTAGTTTCAAAGAAGTTACTATAATTAATTTGTTGAGCTGTCATTTTTCTCCATGTTAGCTTTCAGTACCACCGACTACAATTTTATTTCTACCAAAAGTAGCTAATCCAAAAGTAGCTAAACCAAGTGTAGCAGGAATTATTGTTTCTGCTAACAAATCTAAATCTTCATCTATTGGTTTATTACCTATAGTATCTATACCTAGACTTCCGCCTTCTTTTAATATTAATAATGTTGACATTATTTTTAGTTTACCATATTTTTTTTACCCACCAAATCTTAACTGACCTAATGCTCCTACACCAAAAGCATTTGAGCTAGACACTGTTGTTAGAACAGGTTGTCTAGTTCCTCTGACTGTAATGATTGCATACTGTGTAACAGAACCTCTTTCAGCGTTAGTGCTTACTGGATAACTTACTCTTTCAACAACACCTCTAATAATTTCTTTAGGGTCGTATAACTCTAAAGTTATAGAGTCACCCTCTTTAGACCTAAGTTCGCTGTATAAGTTATCCCCTAAACCTTTTACCTTTACAGGTTTTCTATTTGGTCTTTCTACTCTATCACTAATATTTATAGGTATCTGTGCTACTACCAACTCAGGTCTAGCCAATGCACGAAACTGTAGGGATTTAACTTTAGGTGTGTTTAAACCATCTGATGAATTTAAAACTAATTTACCTATAATATATCTTGCAACAGGACTTATCTGTTGTTCTGTATCTCCAACACCTTCTGTTTGTTTCAATGCAAGACTGTAGCTTGTACTAGATGGATTATCTAAATCCTCAAATACATTAGAAAACCTTAGTTCTACATCTGTATTATCAGGCATACTAAATGTTGATACTTCTGCACCAACAAATTGTTTACTCTCTGCTGTAAAGAAATCTGCTGCTGATGTTATAAGATAACCTGTTGATTCGTATGTAGATGTTTCTAAAAATATATCTTTTCCTGCTACAGCTATAACAAACTTACCATTTGAATTGGTTATACCTGTAATAGGACCTGATGCTCCCATCTCTAAATCTCTAGCAAATCCTGCAGTAGGTAAGTAGTATCTCCATAGATAACTTTCACTACCACTTTCTTTTATACCACAATAAACACTATCTCTTGAAACAAACATGTGCTTAGGTGTTGTATCTACTCCTGTTATAACCCATTCTTTTACTAACTGTCTGTTAGCTAAAACATATAAGTCATCTGCAACTGTTAGGTCTGCACGATAGAATCTACCTACATCCCTAGACATTTCTTTTGTACCAAAAAATACAATACCTTCTGCTGCAGCTATAGAGTGTACTTCTTCAAAAGGAATGTTTGTTTGTCCTTTAAGAGTAAAAGTTCCTGCTATATCTTTAAGAGAATATATATCTCCATTAGTAGAAGCAACTAAGACTACTGCACCTGCATCTACAACTTGTGACACATGGTGTGAATCCTCAAAGGTTATGATTGCATTTCCATCTGCTAAATCTCCACCACCCCAAGTTTTATTAAATGGACTTACTGCCCATACTCTTTCTACTGAACCATCATCTCCACTAAATACTAATTGTCCTTTTGCAAACCACACACCATTCAAACCTCCTGATGAAGATTGTGCTGTTGTTTCCTCTGACCAAGTGGATGCACCATCAAACTTAATAAGTTCTGAGTGTGTTGTTCCATTAGCGGTAGTAGCAAATATCATATCTCCAACTGAAGCTATACCTGTGAAGTTATAGTTTATGGTAAGACCTGTAGTTACTGCTGACCAAGTAGAACCATTGTTTGTAGATTTATAAATTACATTAGTATCAGTAACATATAAGTCACCATTAGTAGTCTGTGCTAAATAGTTATTGCTACCTGCAAATGTTGTATCTGACCCTCTTACATTTTTATCTTGTGTCGTGTATAAAAGATGTATGTGATAAGAAGATTCGTCATCTCCATGAAATACATCTACACCTTTGCTATCCCAAAATCTTGTTGTGTCTTTAGGTGTACCATTAGCTCTATGTGCTGTGTCTAGTCCTTGTCCACCTGTAAAATTATTTCTTGAATAGATACGACCTAAGTTAGATGTAAAATCTTCAGGGTTTTGTTTGACATTAATTCCCTGTTCTTGTACATCTGATGATTGTATCTGCATTTCTCTTCCTGGACCAACTGCAGACCTAAGAAGTAATGTATCTATACGAACATCATACCCATATCGTTTAGGGTTACTAATAATATTGGTTGTAGGTACTCTAGGCATTATTGAATACCTATGTTTACACCATTAATTTCCATAGCTTCAGGATATTGCGCTCTTAGATACTTTCTAGCTTGTGTTAGTAACAACTGCTGATACTGTAACAAAGAGTTTCTTACGCTGTTTGCTGAACCAACAGGAAAGTTATTGATAGCCATTTGGTCAGAGATGTAGTCTGTTGTAGCAGCAGGTATATCTTTTCCTGCAATAAGTTGTGCTGCAACACCTGCCATAATGATTGGTTCATACTCATCTTCTAGTCCTACTGTTGCTAATGTGTCTGTTTCAGCACTAGGTTCTACAAACTTCTTTTTAAAAGTTACAAAAGTAGAATGACCTGACAAGATATTATAAAACTGTAAAGCATTAACTTGATTAGGTCCTGATGTGTATGTGATTGTTCTCTCTGTGCCACCATCATCTGTATAAACAAAAGGGTTTGGTAGGTTTACCATCTGTACCGATACTGGTCTAAAAACTGTTGAGGTTTGGTCTGTACCTGATTCAAAATCTGTGTATTGTGATATAGCTTTTAGTACTGATACTAAATAATTATTAGTTCCAGGAGCAGAGTAAGTACCTAACAAGGTGTAACCACTGTTAGCAATTACTTCTTTAGTTTCTACAGCAAATAATGTAGGAAATAAGTTCTTTACTTGGTCACATACTGCATCAAAAACATTCTTTCTTGGGAATGGTGGTGCTATTTTAATTAAGTCACCTGCTGTATGTGTAGCTGCAGTCGTGCCTCTAGCACCTCTTGTTACAGTTATTGTATTTGTAACAGTGTTGAGGTCTTTACAAAGCATAAGCTCTTGACCTATCTCAATTATTGTACCTGCATCTAAAGCATCTTCTTCTTCTACAGATAACAAGTCACCATCAAAAACAACTGAAGTAACTGATGCGTTCATACCTGTTTCAAGTGTTGTGTAACTAACCAAATCTTCCATTGGTTCTAGGTATTCTCTATAAGTCCTGTCTACGAGGTCACCAATAGTTGTACTCATTGGTCCTCCTAAGCTGTTCTAAATATTAACTTTATGCTTCTGTCTGCTGCTTCAGTACTACCTGATGTAACTCTTATAAAACCTATTGATGCAAAAGCCCAACCACTAGGGTCTACTCTTACTACATCTCCTGCTGTTACTGTGTAAGTTACTGCAGTTCCATCTGTTTCTACGACATCATACCAATTAGTACCATCAATAGAAAAGTCAAAACTTAATGCTGTACCTGTCATAGCTGCAGGAAATACTATTCCAGTGAGTAACATACCATTTGTACTTACTCCATTGGATGTTGTTCCATTTGCAGAAACATCTATTAAAACTTCTTTTACATTTGTCTTGTACATATCTTCCTTACTATAGCAGAAGAAAAGGGTGGAGGTGGAGTTCCACCCCAATCTTCAAATTAATTAACTACTAGGGAGTAGCAATTTCGTCTATGTGGAGGTGATATTGTGGAGGACCGAAGTCGATTCCCATCTCCATGTAGATTGCTTTTGCAACTCTAGCGTTGTCGTCTTGGTCAATATCTCTCACGAACACTGTTCCTTTACCAGGAATGTTTGTGAAGATAGGGCTTACATAAGCCATATCTACTATGAAAGCATCATTACTTCCTAAGATATTTCCATCAAGAGCCATCATTCCAATAGAACCGAATGGTGTTATAACAGTATCAATATCGATACCTCCAACATTTCTCTCTCTTGGAAGGACTGCAGCTGTTGTACCACCTGATTGTGGGTTATGTAGCTGCTTGTTTAGTTCTAATAGGTTAGCTGAGTTAACCAAAAGAACTGGATTCTTTACTGGTGCGTTTGCATCATAAAGTTTTTTCAATGATTCTGCAATCGCATCCCAGTCTAATTTCTTAGCAGTACCACCTGTAGCTTCTGTGCTTGTATTGAAGTACTTGTTTCCTCCATTTAATGCACAGTGAGCTGCAAGTCCTCTAAATGTTCTATTGTCGCCAATAGGGTTAGAAGCGTGTGCGCCATCTGCAAAAGTACCATTGATAGCGAAGTATTCTACTTCTCTAGCAACTTTTTCTAATGCAAGTTCTAGCTGTTCTGCTAATTCGTTAGTTACTGGGTTACCACCCATCAAAGCAAGTTGTGCTGTGTTGGTGGTTGTTCCATCACCATCAGACGCAGGATAACCTGCAGCTCCGACTGTGAATGGATTTTGTTGATTGTAAGCTGCCATAGCTGTGTATGACATTTTTACACCCTTATGGAATATCTGTGTTACCTGGGTATAAGCTCCTCTATTTCGACCAAGGTATTCAGTTGGCGCTCCGCCTTCTGTACCTTCTGTTGGTGCTGATGAAATAGTAGCGTTATCGGCTGTTTGGAATTGGAAGAAAGTTGATTGTATCACTTTTCCGCCACCAGTTAAGCCGCCCATAGCAGATAAGAAAGGTGTTCTTTGTCCTCCGACTTTAAACAATTCTCCTTGAAAATTATTAATGTCTGAGGCGTAGATTGGGTCTGGGGTTGATATTGCTCCCATAATTATCTTCTCCTAAATTATTACTATTACTATTACTTTGAAGAAGATGCAGACAACTTATCTTAGTTTATCTTTACCTTCTTCTAAGACAGAAAGTTTTGCTGCTATTGAGTTTCGTACATTACCTGATTTCTCAATTTCACGAATCTGTGAAGTCACATCTGTGTTGAAGTTATCAACTACTGAGTTCTGTTGTAAGTTATTTAGGCGCTCTTGTGATTGCTCTGTACTCTGTACAGCTTGTTGTAATCTGTCTTGTTGCCCAAATTCTACTCCGAACTCGTCTGATGCGTACCCTTGGATTCCTTCTACAGTTAAATCACCTTCGTACATCATCTCAACTGCTTTGCCGACACCTTTTTCAGTGTCTAACCCTGCTTGTTGAAAAACGATTTGTCTTTCTTTAGCTTCGTATTCTGCGACTTTTCCTTTAAGAAACACATTTTGCTCTCGCATTTCTTTCCAGTTCTTGTCACCGCTACTAGCTTGTTCTGAGTTATTCAGTTCTTCTGTCATATTCTTTTGTCCTATCTTTATACAGTTTTTTTACAAGAGGTGTATAAGTAACCTCTGCTTTTCGTTCTCTACTGTTTTTAATTTGACAGGTCTTGTCAGTAGGCATCAAGACCGATTACAATATTGAAGGTCAAGTTTAACCCCCAGACCTGTCTACAGGGTCATATTAAGTATAACAGATTATTTGCCAATGCAAGTTAGGATTCTTCTAAACCTACAACTTCGCCAGTTCGTAATTGTTTAGCACCTGCTGCTGCTGATGAAGCAGATGTAATTTGTGATTCTACTCTACGAATGTTTTGTGCAATTCCTTGGTCACCTAGTTCAGTAGCTTGTACATACTCAGTTTCAGATATTGGTCCTCTACCGAATCTTTCTGCTCCTCCTGATAACCCAGGTAATATAGTTGATGCACCTTGAAAACCTCTTCTAGCTTGTGCTTGTGAAAGACCTTGTTGTTGTAACCCTCTTGCTGCAGCTACAGTTAGTGCTGAAGAACCAAGTGCTGTTTCTGCTTCTGCAATTATTTGGCTTTGCCTAATCTGATTATCTAATACTGCTGTACTTAATCTTGGTGAAACAAACATACCAAAGATAGACTCTTCATTAAGGTCTAAATTAAACTCTCTCATATACACTTCTTGTACTTGTGGTATGTTTTGTACAATGTTTTGATAACCTGTTTGCAACCTCTCACTAAATTCTTGTGGAGATACATCACCTGATATAGCTTCTACAATATCTTCACCAAATACTTGTGGGTTTAAGTTGTAGTTTCTTAGCTCTAATTCCATAAACTCTTTAGCAACAATGTACTCTTGTTCAGTCATTCTTAATGTGCCATCAGTTTTCCTAATGCCTGGATATACTGTTTCCATTAAAGGGTCTGACCTCATCTGTAATATTGCTAACTGACTATCACCAGTATCTATAAAACCTTGTACATAAACATCTATTAATCTTTCATCTAAATAAGGAAATCTTAGTTTAGCTTCCTCTTTTGTTGATAATCCTGTAGATTCAACTGGTGTGTAATCTACATCAGAGGTTCTAGGTGTATAAACTCCTCCGCCACCACCTGAGCTAGAGCCACCACCACTTGATTTGTTAGCTAATAAAGTTGCATCTCTTTGTGTATTTAATCTATCTATTTCTGCTTGTACATTTGAATCTGTATATGTTCCTGCAGCATCTTCTTGTTTAATATATTTTCCACCTGGACCTTGTACAATAATGTACTTAGTAGGTGTTTCATTTTCGTTAGATTCTTCAACAACCTCTTCAACCTCTTCTTTACGCTCTGGTGGTTTATAATTTCTGTCTAGTTCACTTCTTCCTGCATCATCATTAAATCCAATTATTTTAGGACCTCCTACTATAGAGGAAGGTGTGTTGTTAGTTTCTACTGATTGTTTATAAACTTCATCTTTTGCATTTTGTATTTGTGTATCTGTAACGCCATCTGCGTATGCTCTATCTTCTGTATCGTAACCTAAATATTCCCACCAATTCATATTATCTCCTAATTAAACGCTGCTGACAAATCTTGTTTAAAATTACCTGCCATACCACGCATAACATCTTGCTGTACACCTGGTGTGTCTATGTAATCATTTCTGATTTGTTTACCTATTACTGTATAATCCCCTTTAAAATCTTTTGCTAATCTGTCCATATACGATTTAAATTCTTTATTTGGTGCTTGTTTAGTTATTTGAAATCCATAGTTATATAATGCTGCTGACCATGTTGAGTGTTTAGCTCCTGCGAAATGTGGATTTAACTTATCATGTGCCATTTGTAATTCTTCTATAATCTTTTCTTTACCTGTATTAGTGTCTTGTTCAGCATCAAGTCTTAACATACCTGCATACTTTGCCAATACTCCAGACTCTGCATAACCTGATAAAACATCTTCACCTACATAATCAATAATAAGATTTTCTGCTGCGAGTTCTCCTGTCTTAGTAGGTTCTATTGTTCCAATATATTGTCTATAAGATTCAGGTAGAGCTTCATCTCCTCCTGCAATACTTCTGTAATAAGGGTCAGATAACAATCTTAATATTTCAAATCCTTTATCACCGCTCATTTGGTCACCTTCTATCATCATTCCAGATGATACATCTAAAGCTAATTGTGCAGATAAATTATTAAATCCTGAACCAGTTAAACCAAGTGCTGTCATATCTACATTAAAGTTTTCTTTATTCTGTGACAGTTGTGCTTTAGCTCGTTCAGGTGCTAATAGTTCTAATTGTATCCATTCTCTTTCTTGGTCTGTAGTGTTTAAAAAATAAGGTGTATTTTCTATATCTGTAGAAGTTACTGGTTGACCTGTCAAAGCTGAAGAAGCATATAACTTTATTATGTCATCTTCATATATCCAGTTGCCAACTATTGCAGCTTGTGTTATTAATGATTTGTCTAATGCTGACTCAATGTCTGACCATGATTTATCGTCTGGGTCTTGTAACTCTGCATAGTTCATGACAGGTACAAATAATCTTTCGTTGACATTTTCCCACTCTTCTTTTGTGTAACTTTGTACATTTGCAGGTGCTTGTCCACCATCAAAATAGTTCATTGAATCTATATAGACAACTAAAGGTAAGCTGTACTCTGGACCTGACACATTAAATATGCCATAGTATTCGTTATCAACTTGTATTACTTCGTCTGCCTCTATGTATTCTGGTGCAAAAGCCATTATTTTCCAATTCCTGTTAACAGTGCTTGACCCATGTTACCACGAGTTTTCTCACTTATGTTAGCTTGTTCTCTACCCATACTACCAAATAATGAGAAAATTGCTTTACTTAATTGCCAACCAGGTGCATATTTAGTTAGTTTCTCTTGGTCAATTTGTTTTTTAAATAAACTACCAAAATCATTATCTTCTAAAAATTGTTGACCTGCAGGTGTTCTGTAAAAAGATTCTAAGTCTTGTGGTATTTGTAACTTTTGTACTGCTTCATCTTCGTATGCTTTAGGCAATAAGAATTTAGTTAATGATTCTTGAAACTTACTTCCTTGTTTTGGTGCGTTTCTTTGTGATTCATCATAAGCATACATAGCTGCTGAAACTACTTCTGCACCTGCTGCTGCTATGTCTGCTGCTATATAAGTATTTATTATTGAAGCTAAAGGTAATGAAGCAAAACCTAATCTCTTTGCGAAATCATCTACATAAGGAGCTGTTTTTGCTAAAGCACCTTCTACCAAGACATCTCCTGGTGCTAGTACTGGTGCAGCTTTAGATAATCCTCTAAGTGCAAGAGAACCTACAGCAGGAGCAACAGCTTTTCCTACCTTGTAAACTTCACCTAAAGCATCTGATGCACTTTGTATAAACTGTTTATTGCCTTCTACAAATCTTTTTGCAAAATCTTTAGCAAGTTCTAAATCAATACCTCTGTTACGCATATCTTTTTGTACTGCATATTTAAGTTCTTCTTTTGTAGGTGCAGTAGAATAGCCATGATTAGTTAATGATGTTTCTAATAAATGTATTTCATCAACAAA
>Ga0181388_1000314_pt1 | contig 16848 bp, 17 predicted proteins | sample 11SPOviralmetaG_FD_130120 | JGI IMG/M metagenome (GOLD analysis project Ga0181388, IMG submission 130120) | Marine viral communities from the oligotrophic San Pedro Time Series (SPOT) site, San Pedro Channel, CA, USA - 11 SPOT_SRF_2010-05-17 | ecosystem: Environmental > Aquatic > Marine > Strait...
AAGATAAAGAGGTAGATTTGAATATCTACCCAGTAAAGGTAGATAAGAAGAGATTAAATGAAGGGGGAAGTAAGTATCCACTTAGTAATTCCACTCATCTTCACCTAATCTGCGGTAGGGTAAAGGCGGGAAAATCTACCTTACTCAATTCCCTATATATGTCTAAACGGTTTTTTGCTAAGGATTTTAAGGTAAAGATACTAATTTCTACTACCGCTCATAATGACGCTGTTAATAAGTATATGATTGAGGATTTTGACTTTGTATTTGATACTTATAGTGATGGTCTAATGGATGAAATATTACATATGATAGAAACTGATGAAGATACTGGTAAATATCTTATAATATTTGATGATATTATAGGTAGTATAAATTTTAAGAGGGTGGGTAAGGTAGATAAAATTAGTGAATTAGTTAGTCATTATAGACATATAGGTAATGAAAAACAAGAGGGGCGTATAGCAATAGCAATTGCTTCCCAGTATTTTAAATATTTTAATGGTATTCTTAGGACAAATGCGAGTGCTTATTATATCTTAGGGGAATTTCCAGAAAGTGAGGTTAAAAAAATGGCGGAGGATTTAAGTTATTTTGGCGGTGGTAAGAAGGAGTTTATGGAAGTATTTAAACAAAGTAGGAGAGACCCACACGATTTTTTGTATCTAAGTGTAGAACACTTAGAAGCACGGAGAAATCACACGGACTTATTATGGAGTAAAGAGAATGGTATGATTAGTGGTGGGGGTAAGAATGAAGAGGACTTAGAACCAGAGGACGGAATATAAGTTTTTGTGCTGAAAACCTACACTTCTTACACTAAACTTTTTAAAAAAGTTTTAACAAAACACTTTTGGATAAACCTTTTTCTAAAAGGTTATTAGTATTTTTTGACCCTCCCCTTTGCTTTTTTCTCTTTGATTGCCTTTGCTTTTGCTGTTGCGGATAATTCACCCATAGTTTTAGGGGTGTCTTTTGTTATTCTTTTTGTAGGTCTAAATATTGTCCCACCTTCTTTATATGTTTTCTTACCCTTTTCTGTTTTCCATTCCTCCTTATACCATCTGGTAAGTCCGCCTTCTGGTTTCTTACCCTCATATGTCCCACCAGCCGATTTATATTGCTTAACAATTTGTCCGCTACGGTAGGCACTATGCTTAGGATTTTCCTTATAAACTTTTTTTTTTATTCTATCATATAACTTTTGATTAGTTGGTTTCGCCATTTTATAATATAGTTATATAATATAATATGACCGACCTAACAGAAATCCTTTATTTGGATTGTAATAGACAAAATAGCGTTAGTAGTGCTACTAATGCTAATGAATGGGAATATAAAATCAGTGAAGAAGCATTAGTATTACCTAAGGGTAGTCAAATATCAATACAAAATACTTTAATAAATAAGAGGGGTTTGAGTGGTGGTAGTATAATACTCGACCAAGATTATAGTGAAAATGTAGCAGTATGTTATTATCATAGTGATAATGAGATGTGGAAACCAGTAGGCAGTAAAATAACAGACCCTACGAGCGATACGGCAGAATACGAAGACCTATATTCAGCATCAAGACAGTTATATTCACAAAAAACAGCACTTAGAACTGATATAGATACTAACCCAAATCCTATTTATGCTGGAAGGGGGGACTTACTTACTGCTGATAATACCTTTAACAGACCTGGGGATATATCAGCAAAGAGAACTGGTTTTTGTGAAAGTCCTATGATGATGGTAGTTAGAGAAAGTATGGATGAGGCGGATGTCCCAGTAGAACACCGAAATGTGTATGATAATGGTTTTCTAATGCCTAAGACTAATAATATATTCATATTTATCCCTAAGGGGACTTATGGTATTAGTGAATTAGCACAATTAATAGAAGACCAGATGAACGGAAGATTAAGGGGGGAAGATATTAGAGATACTGGTGATTATTCAACAACAAGTTTAACTAATAAGTTATTGACTAATACTTATAATGGTATGTTAGATAATAATACAACCTATATTAGAAGTCTAACTGTCCCCCCAGAAGTCAATAAATCCAGAGAACCATATAATAATACCCATATATTCCCTTTTACTGGAATAACTATTGGTATTACTCAAACTACCGATACTGAACTTAATGGATATACTCAGTGGTCGACCCCCCGTGGGCCACCTTTTACACCCATAGGTAGGACTGGGTCTGGGACACAAGCAGACCCTTGGGGAAATACCGCAATACCAAATAACGGATATATACTCATTCCCCTAACCCAAGAAATTATAGGATACGAAACCGTAAGTTTTATCGATGGGGCAGACCCACAACAATTTGGTTATGGTGGTATTACTCAATTGTCTAATATTAGAAGAGGGCAATTTGATACACCCATTAGTGAAATTCCAGTTCATACCTATTTTGAAATGTGGTGGGGAATGTCCCAGAACCAGAACCCCACTTTTATACCACCTTCTAATGAAATGGGGATTTTTACTACCCCTATGGGTTTTAGAAATATTAGGGAGGTTCTTATTACCCCACGACAAGGGGTAAGTAAGTATAATCAAAGGAAATTCGCTCAGTATAGTCATAATGTAGGTGATAGTCTATATAATCCACAAAATCCTTCACCTCTTGCCTTACAAAGACCCTTAAATGTCGGCATCGCTGGTCTTAATCTTGGTAGGAACTATTTTAGAAATACTAATCAAATGACCTTAATATCTCACGAAAACGATGACGACCAAGCAGAAAATAATACTGAATTTGACTACAACCCAGAGAGGTTAGGGTATTATGTGGGAGCGCCAGAAATTAAGATAGGTTATGATACTACTACATCGTCTTATACTATTAACAATCTTCACCAATCTTGGAAAGTTCCAGCATACGACCAATACGGAAACCAGATAGAAAGTGCTGGGGAAGAAGCGGTAATGTTAAAGAGAAGTTGTAAGGTAAGTGAGAGCGCACAATGGGGGGCGAACTCAGCAACTCTTAACCCACATTATATCCACCCTACGATAAGACCTTCATTACAACAACCAGTTCAAAGATACGGTGGAGTATCAGTATATAACTGGGGAGTGAATACCGCTCGTCAGTTTGGGGATAAGGACTGGTCTAATCCAGAAATATATAATCAAGATGTTATTAACCTACTTACTTTTGAGGAATATTTTACTTCTTCGGCAAAAGCAAGAGAAGTATGGGGTAAGACTATCTGGGCGAGATTAGGATTTACTTACGACCAATTACAAAGTCCTACATCTTACGAAAATAACTCATATTACAATCATCCTATGGATGAGAGAAGTAGGATTTTCGGCACAACCACACGAGCAGACCTTAATGTAGATGCCCTACCAAGTGTAGCAACATCCTATAATCCTACCGTTTCAATAAATAAAGATATTACAGACCACTTAGCACCAAGACTATATAATAACCTTGATATGAATACCCCTATAAGAGAGGCAGGTGTGGATTTAGACTATTTTATAAATCCGTATCAACCAGTAGATAAGACTGGTAAAATAAATAATATATATTCCTACTTTTCGTCCTTCTGGACTGACGCAACTTCTGCGATTATACTTACCTCGGGTCGTCCTATTAGGGCATTGAACTTACCAGTTCTCAACGAACAAGGATACTATCTTATAACAACTGATATATTAGACGGACACGAAGACAGCACCAAAAACGCTAATAATATGCCTATCTTAGGAATAGCCCCCCTTACAAGTCAAGCAACCAACGATTATATAAATTCTGTTGAACCTCTTATTCATATTATAAATCAAGAGAGGATAGTGAATTCTATAAAATTCAAGGTGTTATACCCTAATCTAACAAATCCAGAAATAGACCCTAATTCCAGTATCTTACTAAAAATAGTAAGACCAGTAATAGAACAAAGGCAAAATCCTCAAAAGAAAGACTAAAAGGTAGAGTTATACTTTAATACAACATAACTATTTAAAGATAGAATGACTATAATATATAGAATAAAATACTATGATTTCTTCATCACAGACCTCTTTTCTTATTGATAATTGGGACAACCTCGTCGATATGGGAATTATTACCCATAGTAGATTAAATGAAATGGTGGAGGGATATTTTGAAAATAAATATAATAATCTTCATAAAACATATATGAATAGGAAGGAGAAACAGTTAGAATATTACCATACTAAATATAATAGTAATACAGAAGAGAGTAAGATACTCAAAAAAGAAAGGGCAGATAAATCACGAAATCAATATCAAAATAACCCAGATATTAGAGAAAAACAAAAATTACGAATGAGGGAATATCGTAAGAAGCAGAAACAACTTATCCAAGATGCTAAGGTTCAATCACAGTCTCATTAATAATATCATAAGTATATATCTTTCCTATCTTTACACCCTTTTTAAATTTATTTAGTCTTTTATGTAATATATCAAATATACTTCTTGAATATTTATTACTTATATCTATATTATTAGGGATTATATCATAATCTTCTTGTATTTTTTCTATCTGTTTCATCCAGAAACTCATAGGTGTTTTAAATTCATCAGTTCCATTAGTATAAGAAACATTAAGTATATCCCAGAAATGTTCCGCATACATTTTTTTTTGATATAAAAATAAATCTCTATAATCTATACTACCCATAACATAACTCTAACATAACTCTTTAAATATTTTTTATAAGATAGTTATTGACTTATAATATTTTTATTTATTTTTTTTGTTATAAGTTAATCAATATTTTTAACATCATCTAAGTCATATTCACTTACTAATTCCTCTTCTTCTATTGTTAGTTCATTATCTTCTTCCTCCATTTCATTAGTTGAAACAAATTGTCCCATACTATCATTTAACTTATCAATATGATAATCATTCAAAACATCCTCTTCTGTAATAGTATCTAATATATTCTTGAATTGTGTATATTCTTTCATAGATGGGGCTTTATCTAACCATTTATATTTCATCATTTTAAATTCTTGTATTTTATCATTACCCTTTTTCATAAGTTTATTATAAATATCAATTTCCTTCTTTTCATCTAATACCGCTTGTCTTTCTAATCTCTGCTCCCTCTGTCTTACTTTAATCGCTTCTACCTTTCGTTCTTCTTCTGGACTATAAGTCCCCTCTTTCTTTGCCTTCAATTTTGCTCTACCTTTCGCCAGTGCTTTTAATTGTTTAGAACTCAGTTCCTTCTTAGGTTTTTCTTTCTCAAACATAGTTTCTCCCATATAATACACTTTTAAAAAAAGTATATAATCAAAACTAATTTTGGATAAACCTTTTTCTAAAAGGTTATTTATTAAATTTTTCGCCTAATTTTTTAAGGTTAATATCTAATCTTTTCCTCTTCTGTTCTAATTGCTCTTTTAATTTCTTTTTTTTACCCACTGTTAATTTACTACCCTTTAAATCTTGCTGTGCCTTTTTATTGAATTCATCAAATTTATCTTGAAATGCCTTTCTCTGTGTTTGGTATTTATCTTCTTTACCCTTTAATGCTAAGGGTCTTGCCTTTAATTCCTCTTTTCTATAATCACTAAACATTTTCTCCGCCATTTTACTAAATGCCTCCGTCTTAGAAGAATACTCTTGATTAGGGCGGTCTTTTCTCTGTTGTTCTACATACCGTTTAATCCATTCCTTACTCATTTTCTTATCTGTATTTTTTGCTTGTTCTATAAATTTATCTGCGAACTCTTGCTTACCCTTCTTAGTGAAAACACTTTCATTAGTATCCTTTACTTCTATACCCTTCTTCTTTAATTTTTGCCTTTCTATTCCAGCGAGTAATCCAGCATTTAACTTAGTCTTTTGTCCGCTTGTTGCCTCCCCATCTTCTTGTTTTTCCTCTCTCCCCCTTATCCGTATCTGTGTATTACTTGCGAAGGGATTAACACTTTTTGCCCCAGATACGACACCACTTCTATTATAGGACTGTCCGTAATCGTGTTTAGGTTTAGGTTTATACTGGGGATGGGTTGGGTCATCTTCCCAGTCTTCTCCAAATGAACCAAATGACTCATCATCATAAGTTTTCTGTCCTTGGTTATAGTCAGTATATCCTTGCCGTTTTGCTTCCCTTCTAAAATCTGGGTGTAATTGATTACCACCTTGATTACTACCTTCACCGCTCTTATCAAAAATGGTAAGTGCTAATGGGTTCTTATCCCCTTCTGTCTGTCTTTGTGCTTGACTTACCTTTGCGAGTTGTTTATTGCCCTCTGCTATTTTTTTACTCCTTTCAGCGCCCTTCGCACTTCTCGCTACAATTTTGGGTTTAAATCCTTTTTTCCTCTTTGGGGGAACATTACTATATTTTTTTCTACCTTTTGCTACTACTTCTAACTTATTTGCTGGGACTGGGGGAACAATAAGTAATGCTGGGGGGTGGAATGTATCTGTGAAATCCTTAGTTATGACTTTTGCTGGGGATAGGGCTGGTATTCCATCTAACTTTGTAGTTCTTACGGCATATTTTTCTGCTGGTTTATAACCATTCATACTATTAGGTATTTTACCCCTTTCTGTAAGTTCAATAGGATTAGGCAAATTACTAAGAGGTAATATAGTTTCAATTATCGGCATATTATCATACATATTCATATCCTTCCTTCTATTTATACTACTCTCGCTATGTGGGTCATATCCCGCTGTTAGTATATCATTGAAGTAATCATATTCCGCTACATTAAGGGGGGCACGATTAGAATATCTATAATCTTCTTCATCACTATCATTATCATAATTTATATCAAATTCATAATTATCCATCCCCAGCATAAAGGTATTTTTCTTATGTTCCTCAAATTTCTTCTCTATCAGTTTATCTAATTTTTTTCCTTTTGCCTTATCTAATAGTTTCTTACCCTTTGCCTTCCGTCGTGCTATAATTTCCTTCTTTTTATTAACTGCCTCAATATCTTCTTTTAATTTTGGTGTAAGATTATTACCCTTAATAAGTGCTTCTGTATCGATGTCCTTACCATATATACTTTCATATACTTCATTAGGCATTACCCCCTTATCGTGTTTTTTCTTATCAAAAAGTGTAGTGCCTTTATGAAATATGGGAGTTTTAATATTATAGTCAAAGGTTAGTGGGTCTTGTATCTCACTAATATCCATTTTATAACCAGTATCATAAGTAGGTGATACTTCTGGAATTTCCCCATATATCCGCTTATATGCTTGTGGGGAATAACCACTATCAGCAAAATCATCTGCCTTTAATTTTCCTTGATAGGGTGGCTCTGGTTCTGGTAATTCTTGAATTGAGGATAGTGTTGGGTTATAGATATGTAATTCACCCATTTTTCTTTTTTTTTGCTGAATATTTTTTATTAACTTACGCCCTTTACCTTTTGTAGTTTTATTGATTAGGGATTGCTTTACCTTCTTTCTTTGGGAGGTTGGTTTATCAAGTTTAGGTGTGTGAGTTGTTTTATTGGCATTGCCGATTTCTTTTATCCATTTTTTTGTATTCCTATCATAATATCTTATTTTCCCAGTTTTTCCTTTATATTTGGGATATTCTGCCGTAGCGTCGCCAATCAAGTCCCACTTCCCCACTGATTTACCCCCCAGTTTTACTTTTGAATATTTTTTCCCCTTATGTTTTTGCCCTTTTGAGGGCTTTTTTGGGGGGAGTTTTAAAACTTTACCGCTGGGTGGTGGGACTGGTGCTTTTCCTCGTCCTACTAAGTTCTTGTGAGGATATGACTTACCCTTTGATTTATCTTCTGTAATACTTATAGCAATTTTATTTTTTTTATATGGTATAAGTTCTGTCTTCTTAACAATTTTCTTAACTTTTTTAGGTTCAACTGTTTTTTTTTTCTTAGGTCTCAATGGGTCGTCCTTACCAAAATCCTTTCTTGCTTCTCTGTATTCCTTACCTTTTTTATTTAATTCACTAACAACTGACTTAAATTTTGTTTTAGTCTTAGGGGGAGGTGTCTTAGGTGGTGGTGGGGGTTTAGATTTTGCTTCCTTTGCTTTCCGTCTTCTCTCTTGGTCTCTTTTTAATAGTTCCTTATATTTAGGGGTAAGTTCTGGGACTGCTTTTGATTTCTTAACTGGGGCTTTCTTAGCAACCCCCCCCTTTTCCTTGATATGATTAAATTTCCCCTTGTGTTCTGCCTTAGTCATTAAACTAACTAACCCATCCTTTTTTAATTTACTAAACCCTTTTATATTAGTTTTCTTAATAAATTCTTTTAATTCAGTAGCACTATAAGTATTTAATATTGCTTTCATTGTATAGGATAAGGTAATATTTTTTTTTATCCTATTATAAAATTATAATGAAAATGAGAGAGTGTAAGAAGTGTAGGTTTTCACTTCAAAAAGTTTTAAATTAGGTCTGTGGTTCTAAGTATGATATACTTAGTTTTTGTCATAACTTTTTATAAAAGTTAATCACTATCAAATGTAGGTTGTTTAGCAGTAGGTTTAGAAGTATATATTACCTTCTTCTTACCCTTTTTCTTTTTTTTATTGATTTTTTTAATGAATTCTCCCCTCAATGAAGAAGCTATTTTCTTAGGTTTTAATTTACCCTCTCTTAGTAATTTAAGGTATTTCTTTTCTATCTTAGTTGCTAATCTTGTCTGTTCGGCATCCGTCATTCCCTTCCCTTTGACTAAGGCATAAATCTCCTCCGACATTTCTTCTTCATAAGTCCCCAGTATCTTATCTTCCGCCTTAGTCATAGGATTATCAGTTTTATCATCAGTTTCCTTACGAACCTTTGCCTTTATTTCAGTCATTAGTATTTTCTTTTTCTGTAATTGTTTAAAATATCTGTCATTATATTCTTTATCTGTTTCCCCCTTTTTCTTTTTAGGTTTATCGCTTCCCAGTATGCTTAACGCAAATTTTCGTGCTGTCTTAGGACTATCTGGTTTTAATACCTTCTTTTTCTTATTCTTTGCTTTCGGCAAAGATGGGGGGAGAGGAACACCTTTTTTCTTTTTTATAATATCATCAAATAATATATCAAATGGGGTTTCATCATCTACATCTACGGATTTCTTCTTCTTATTCTTCTTATCATCTTTGATAATAGAAGCGTATGAAGGGGGTTTCGGTCTTATTGGCGTTGCCGTTAGTTTTTTGCCTTCTTCCTTTTCTTTGCTCTATCCAGTAATTTCTGGTATTGTGGTGTATTACCTTTTTTTTCATTATGTTTTTTTATAAGTTGTTGTCGTTCTTGTATTACCTCTTCTTTACTTGCCTTTTTCTTTTTCTTTTTTTTAGGTTCATTCTTCTTAGTTAATGCGTCAAGTCGTTTCAACTGCCCTTTTTCACGAGTAGCCCCCCTTCTTATCTTTTTTAGTAATTTATCCCTTGCGAGAAGAGTATTCATATTAAATTTATTACCACTTTCTGGTTTCCCTTTCTTAGGGGGTGGGGTCTTAGGTGGTGGTGGTGGGCGTTTTGCGCTACTTGCCTTCGTAGGCATTCCGCCTTTTGCTTTTATATTACGGAATTTATTAATATGTTCCTTCGATGTCATTAAATCAACCAGTTCTGGTTTTTTCATCTTGCTATACCCCTTAATGTTATAGGCACTAATCATCTGTTTTAGTGTTGCTACGGAATGCGACATTAAAACTTCTCTCATTATATAATATAGATGGAAGAAATTAATATGGAAAATTTCACAGAAAATTCCTATTTAGAACTTGCTAATCAAATGAAAGAAATTGTAGATGACAAGGATAAGGAGGTATTAAAACATAAAAAAAAATTAGAAGAGACTAAGAAACTTATTATGAAAATATATGGGTTAATTGACTATATTAGGGAAATCATAAGTAATATAGAACTTGGGGATTTGAATGGGATAAATATAGAGGATATGTTAGATATGTGTATTTATAAAATAGAAAAAAATATATTGTAGTAATATAAATGAATAAAGTAGAAATAGTTGGAACAGAAACCGAAAGTGGGTCTTTATTTAACTCAGCATTAGTTAATAGCGACGGACATTTATTAGTCTCTGCTGTTGGAGGAGGAGGGGGGACAACCAGCACTATAAATAAGGCCTTTGACGGAGATGACGGTGCTGGGACGGAACGGACTATTAAATGTTCGGCAAAGGGGGAATTTATAACACTTGCCTCTGGAACGGCAACTGGCGGAACTACACACCCCTTACATACTACTACAACTGGGGAACTATTTACTAAACCCTTCTTACAACATTACGCAACACAACCTACAATAGGGGATGGGGTAGAAACTACCTTTATGGCGGATAATAAGGGGAATCTTCATACGAACGATATTAATATGAATAGTGCTTCTGCGACCGAAGGGGGTGTTTCGGTTCTTAGAACATTAACGAATGCTAATTTGACTGGTAGTCAGCAAGGGGGGGAACATTTAAAGCATAATATATTATGCGACGGACAAGGGATATTATTTAATGGTTTAGGGGCATATACAGACCTTAGCGATTTGTCTTCTTGGTCTCGATGTAAGGTGGAAGGGAGTTATGGAAGTTTATATAGTAGGAGTAAAAATTCAACAGTAGGGGCAAGTGTAGGAGGTTCTGTATCGTGGGTTGATGCTGTGGTTGGGGGACAGACTAATTCCCCAGTTATAGATTGTATAGATACAACTACTCTTAGGATATGGGGTGATACTACTACTGCTGACCCCATTGTATTAGAATTCGCTAATGTTAATCCTAATTTTGTTAAGGTAGAGGAAATTACCCCTATACTTGTAAATGGGACTTATACTATTAATAAATACTACAATCTTTCACCGAATTACATAAGGTTCTTTAATATGGGAACTGTTGGGATTAATACTACTTTTAGACTATATGTAGAACAAGGACACGATTAGACGAAGGGGTAAGTATGATATATACTTAGAACCACAGACCGATTTAAAAGTTTTTGGGTTGAAAACCTACACTTTCTACACAAATAAAAAAAACAAAAAAATATATAATACTTATATAAATGTCTCAACACGAGATTATAGGAACTTCTACTTCTACTGGGACTTCATATAATAAGGTCTTAGTTAATACTACTGGAAAATTAGAGGTAGTAGCATCTACCCCTATAAATGCTGATAATTTAGGAATGGTTTATAATAATTCCACAGTAGCAGATGGAGCATCAAGCGGTAATATAGATTTAAATGGATATAGAGCAATTAGGATATGGGGTGATACTACTGGAACATTAATTATACAAGCAAATAATACAAATAATATTGGTAATGCTGGTTTTTACGATTCTTTTGACGATATAGCAGTAGGAACAATTCATAAATACTACCCCGACCCACCGAGAGTTATAAGGATTATAAATAATAGTGGGGGGTCTATTGCTGGTCTTAATTTAGTTATTGCTAAATATCATTAAACAAGGATATAGTGTGGGGACATTGAATACTGTGCCTTTATAACTAAACTATCAGCAAGGGGGTCTGGATTTCCAGCAACCATATCTGCCCTTAGTCTAACTAAATGCCCTTTTATAGGGATTGATAGATATTTATAGACATTCGCTCCTAAATCAAAACTATAAGGGGTAGTATGAGAAGTATTAGTGTTATTCTTATGGTCGTCGCTACAATCAATATTTAAGGTAAGAGGGTAAGTAGTTCTAATACTTAGTTGTAATGTTGTATAACCTAAGCAATTATCAAAAGGGGTTAATAATTCAGTGGAATTAGTAATCATTTTCACTATTTTTAAATTTCTTGCTGGAACGGTTAATCCATTTCTTATTGGTAATAAATTATTCATTTATATAATTAAAGAATATAATTTAAAATTTTTTTATCTGTGTTATTTATATATGAGTGCGAGTAATCCAATTGTTAGTAGTTCTAATTCTAAGTATATATCTATTGTTCCAGAAAATGGTGAAGTATTCAACCCTTCCCAGAAAATTATATACAATATAGAGCCTTCCTTAGGTTTTATAAAACGAGATACTTACCTAATCTTCGATGTATTGAATACTTCGGCAAATTCTAATATGGTTGCCTTCCCCCAACAGGTAGGCGCACACGCTCTTATAGAAAATATCCGTATTTATTCAAAAATGACGGGAGTTTTATTGGAAGCGCTGGAAAATTATTCTCAACTACAAGGACTTATCCATCAGTATGGGTATGATGATAAGACCCAGTTAAATATGAAAGAGGGTGTAGGTCTTCCGTGTTGTAGTAGGTTAAATGCTAATAATGGTGGGGCATTAGCAACAAATTATCAAGGGGTAGGTGCGAATTTTATTGAGAACTTACAACTATCACTTCTTAACGACCAACCAGCAGTTAATACCCCTCGGTATGTTTCCAGACGATTTTGTATCCCTATCCGTGCTGGATTATTCCGTGCCTTTGATAGTGAGCGCCTTATCCCCATTCTTAATATGGGTGGATTACGGATTGAAATAAACCTCGCCCCCGCAGACTTAGCATTACAGAGAATAGCGTGTAGTGAGGTCTTAGCAACTTCCGCCTTCGGCCACGCGCAGAGGGACTTAGTGAATTTTGGGGTTCTTATAAATGTTCGTGGTGCTGGTAGTAATAGCGCTCGTCTTACTGGATTTCATACTAAGGAGAAATGTGCCTTAGCAGTAGGTAATAGTATTAGAATAGCAGAGGTGGGGGTTCATAATGCTACACGCACAATTACGGCAATTGCCGATGATGCTGGTGGTAATGTTGATATAACTTGGGGTGGGGCAGCAGTTGGTGCTTCCGCTAATACAGCACGAATATTTGTTAGTGTAGGGGGTGGGACAGTCGCTTCCGCAACCGAACAGAATACCGCTTGTATTGATGCTATGAATTACCAGATTACCTCTACTGAGATGCGAATTTGCCAAGTCGTCCCCACACCAGAACAAGCGAAAACTCTAAGTTCCGCACTTAATTACGAATTTACCTCTTATGATGTGTTCTTAGATAATGTGGATGGGGCTACACTTAGGCATCAAGTTCCTATCAATAGTGTCAGTTCTAAGGCACTTGGTATTCTTTCTATGCCTTACAGAAGCGATTACGAGCGGAATAATGCTACATCAAGTTATTTTGCTGGTGAAACCCCAGCAATCAATCTTATAAATTCAGTCCAGTTCTTTATCAATAATAAACTCTATCCACTAAGAAACTACAATCCTAACTCTCTAAATGATAGGGTAATATGTTTGAATGAAACTGTTAAGGCATTGAAAGCAGTAGGTATTCCCCCTAAGATGTTAGGTGTTAATGAATATGGTTATATAGAGGATTACAATAATTCTTTTGTCGTTGCTCGTGAATTAGCAAGAAACGGTTTTGTATTTGATTTAAGAAATGCCGAAGGTGAGATTAGATTAGGATTTAGCGCAACACGCACATTTAGGACAAGGATTAACAGTTTTGTTTTCTCTAAAAAAATAGTGGAAACAACGGCGAATGGGGTTCAAGTTGTATTGTAATAAACTTTTAGAAAAAGTTTTAACAAAATATATAATGTAAGAAGTGTAGGAAACACTTAGAAAAACTTTTAAATATGTTTTCAGTTCTAAGTCTTATCTTTCTTAGTTTTAATTAATTTATTTTCAAAATTTACTTTCTTAGGTTTATCACTAAGTTTTCTAAATGGATGGGTTTTATCTAAGGAATATCCATACATTTTTAATTCCTTATTCTCTACCTTTTTATTCATAGATGGCGGATTTATTGATTTATTCTTAGTTTTTTTATTAGCATTATTCATTTAATATATAGATATATTATTTAAAATTTTTTTATCTGTGTTATTTATATATGAGTGGTTTAACAGATTATAGCATTAATGAAACGCCTATGATGATGGATATAAGAAGTGATACATTAGAACCGATTTCTGGGGTTCAAGGGGTAAGTAATAGGTATGTCTTCCGCTTAGACCAAGCTGGATATTTAGACGCTAATTCTATGCTTTGTTTTAAGGTATGTAATGCTAATAATGATATAAGAAGCAGAGTTAATTGTTTTAATGGGGGTCTCGGTGCTATTAAGAGAGTAATTTTCCAAGTAGGGGATTATATTATTAACGATGTGAATGGGGCAGATATTATCTCTACACTTATGAATTTGTCTTCCCAGAACCCTAATACAAGAAATCACTATTCTGGATGGTATTATGGAAATCAGTTATGGACTGATATTAAGAGGGTTGAAGGAAACAATAATAATACTGGAACTTTCGGTGGTGCTGTTGGCGGAGTTGGTAGTATGTTCGTCGACCCCCAACGCTCTGGACTTAATGATGGTGATAATAATGCTAATAATAATGGTGTTGCTATTAACAGCAATCTTATAAGAACAGCGGAAGCAAATACTAAACAGATAGGTATTCCCCTCGGTGTTATACTACCAGCACTTAGGGGTAAAACTATTCCTCTGTTTTTGTTCCAAGATTACAGAATTCTTATCACAGTAGAATTTAATGATGGTTCTTCTTTTGTTAATGATATATCACAAGTGGGGGGGAATGCTCCTAACTTAGGAACTGGTGCGAATGCTGGTCTTAGAAGTCCTCTTAATGCTACAAGTGGTATAAATTTCCGTGATGTAAAACTTCAAGTGGATTATGTTATAATGCCTTCCTCAGTCCAGAACAAAGATAGGGATATGACTAACCAAGAAGGGGGTTATAGATTTGACTTCTTTGATGTTCTAAGAGTTGAGAAACAAATACCTACTGCGACCGCTAATCAATTACAGAACTTAGAACATCGTATAGGTATGGATAATAAGGAAGTTCATAAGATTTATATGACTAAGCAATTACAGAATATAGGTGCTGGTGGTGTGGGCGATGCCATAGCAGATAATAAATGGTTAGGGAAACAGCGAATAGATGGTATGAACCAAGAAGAGTATAATGTTAATATAGATGGTGTAGATATTTTCCAAGATTGGAAATTCAGTCCAGCATCTCAGTATGACGAAACCGCTAATTGTCTGGGTGGTGATTTGAAACTTGACCGCCCCCTATACTTTAATGATGATAATACAATCTTTTCTGCTCTAAGTCCTTCTACTGCTGGAATTCTGGGGCAATATAAACCCTTATGCCTTGACCTTACTAATGGGACTGGGGCTATTGTAGGAGGGGGGAGAGTTGTAGGTGCTTACCCTATTATCTGGAAATACCGCCGAAAACCTACTGGGGCGATTGCTACTAAGATAGGTGCTTTGAATAGTTCCCTAAATGTGAATTATTATGCCTTAGTTAGTAAAACAGCGATTATCACCTCCACGCCTAAGGGGACTAATGTGATGGTATCATATTAAAACCGATTTTATCTAAGTAGGGGATTATCCCCTCAACCCCTTTTTCCTAAGTATGTATAAATTTGCTTTAAAGATTTTTGAAATCTTTTTATCTTAGTATAATATATGGGTTATTGCTATATTTGTGAAACAGCGGAAGCGGAAGGTTGGTTTGGGAAATGGTGTAAGGATTGTCGTAAGATAAAACATCTTATAAATCTTTATGGATTACAGAAAGTTATGGGGGTTCTTGATAGGGTCTTAGTTAGACAAGATGCTAAGATGGAATATAAGATTAAGGATATTATTAAGGAAGATATAGGGAAGAAGGGATATAACCTTAGAGAAAAAAAAAACGCAGAATAATCTACATTTATTACACATTTTTTATCTTTGATTAGAGGATAATTTTTATTTACAGTTTGACCTATGGAACAATCCGTCCATATATATAGATTAACACACACAGAGAGCAGAGAGATAAGAGATAATTATGTGCCTTACCCAAAGATATACGATTGAAAATTACTTCTGGGAGCATCTACCAGATATAAGGGAAATGCTGGAAGGAGATATGGAAAGGTTGTTTGAGTGGGGTGAGATACTAATGAATGATGTAGAGTATGAGATACTAAATAAAAGATATAAGGATTTGTGGAGGAGGAATGAACTTATAATGGAATACATAGAGGAATACTTTGACCTTGTGGGTGATTCCCCCTCCCCAAATATGAAAAAGAGGTGTAAGGCTGTTTATGATATTGCGTGTGATGAGTATTATGAGATATATGATTACAATAGACAGATGACAGAAAGGATTAGGGAATATAAGTTGGGAGGAGGTAGGTGGTGTGATGATGAAGTAGGTGATTTAATATTAGTCTTCCCAATGATTCATAAGAGACCAGTTGCCTATTACAGTCTTGACGCTAAGACAAGAATACTTAGGGATATGGAGGCAGGTGGCGATAGGTGGTTGTTAGAACCCGCAGTGGTTCAGTGGCCTTATCAATAAGAATATTAGAATTAGAATTAGTTAGTTATGTTTTTTTTTTATCTCTGCTAATAGTATAATGTCTTCTTATACCCACCTCATCGATAGCCAACACGCCCCTTATGTTGTATGTTTTGATAAACCAGTAGATGCTGAGGTCTTAGACCAAACAATAACACTTGATTTCCTTAGTAGTAGTGATAGTAGTGAAGGTGAAGATGAATGTTCTATCTCTTGTGAAGATAGTTGCCCTTGTAATGAAGCCCCTTCCACTCATATTAGTCCTATTGCTAAGAAAGATGAACCCATTAATAAGGGTTCTTATAAGGATGTGATTAGTAATATCCCTAAAATCCCTAAGGAGGTTATACTTGCGATGAAAAACTCAACGATTACTAAAATAATGAAGAATAAAATAATAAGTATGAAGGATATAACCTATCTTCAATTACAAGATATAGAGAAGTTTAAGGAGGTTATAAAACTATTAGAAAAGAAAGTCCCATTAAAGAAAAGTATATTAAAAGTCTATAATTA
>Ga0181388_1000317_pt1 | contig 16781 bp, 34 predicted proteins | sample 11SPOviralmetaG_FD_130120 | JGI IMG/M metagenome (GOLD analysis project Ga0181388, IMG submission 130120) | Marine viral communities from the oligotrophic San Pedro Time Series (SPOT) site, San Pedro Channel, CA, USA - 11 SPOT_SRF_2010-05-17 | ecosystem: Environmental > Aquatic > Marine > Strait...
ATTTCTACACGAGCCCACATGTGTTTTAAATGTTCATGTGTTTTCTTTATTGTCATCGTTTTTAAATACATCAGTCTCTCCCACTGCTATCGAATCCTTGACTCCGAGTTCTATTGTCCTTGAGTATTTTATCCAGACTCTCTGCCAACTCTGGATTTGTTTTTGCGATCTCTTCTTTGTATTCTAGCACCATTGCAAGTTTTTGATTAAGGCGGATCATGTCGTTGTCCAACATGCGCACACGATCTACAAGTCCTATAAGCGTACCCATAGCACTGCCCACAACAGGATCAATCTCTTCTGTTACCCACTTCCAAACAAAGTAGATAAAGTAGCCCATTGCACATGCTGCAATAATTGGAAAGCCATATTGATTAATCGCGTCAACTAGTAGATTTGTGTCTTCCATTTATCCTAGTTTCTTTTTGATATATAACACTGCAGCATACACTGCTATAAAGTAAATTGTAGCAACGCCTACGTCTACTATGTGTTCACGCATATGATATATAAAATCTATGCCTGCTTTAACGCCTTCTCCGTCCATTAGTCTTTCCTTGCATCATCTTTGCCTTCATTCGCGGCGATACGATCTATGTTAGGACGCACATGCAGTACATAACTAAGCAGTGTGTCTATCTTAACTAAGTCGTTGTTCATCGTCTGCACTCTGTTATCCAGTGCACCAATAATATTTTTGAGAGTGTTAACGCTGCTGGTAACACCGTTAAGAATAAAACGTAGTGTCACAAATACAAATACGCCAGCGGCAATTGCCCCGGCAATAGGAAACCCTACTTGACCTACAAGTTCTAAAAACTCCATCGACTCTTCTCTCCACATGTATTTATTTGGTTGACTAATTTGTAACATTACTGTAATATATGACTATGCTAAGAAACGTAAATACAGTTCAATAAAGTATAGTCACACGGAGGAAGAAACGTGGACAAGTTAGTCAAGAAAGTTAAGAAAATGGAACTAGGTAATCCTGTAATCACTACGCTAATAGGGCTAGTGATTTTTTATATTGGACTTAAAATGTTCAGCGGCGGTATGAAGTCAATGGGCAATATGGAGCATCTAACATGGTTTATTGCAAGTCCATTTTATATGTTCGTAGGTGGTATTGTAATGACACTGCTATGGCAAAGTTCAAGTTTAAGTACAACAGCAATAATAGCATTGGTAGCAAGTGGAGCAGTGCCACTGCCTGCAGCAATTGCTGCAGTGCTTGGAGCAAACATAGGCACAACAGGCACTATATGGTTAGCGGGTGTACTGGTAAGTGATGGCATGCCCAAAGGCGATACACTAAGAATTGCTATGGCACACACTGGAGTGAATTTATTAATGGCACTTGCATTGTTGCCGTTTATAGGACCTATTGCAAGATACTTAGGCAGATTCTAAAACAAGCATAGGCAGTGTAAAAACTGCCTATTTTTGTGACTAAATATTCTTGAGGAGAGTTCAATGGGCACATTACTTGTACTATGGGTAAAATTTATGGGTGTAGTCATGGTGTTTAAGTTAATGGGTCCAGACCTATTTGCTGCATTTACACAAGCACAAAAAAACAAAACACTAAATGAAAACGTTGTATATCTTACAATTTCATTAGTTGTAATGCTTGTGCTTGCCGGAATGGCTTTTGGCGATCCGCCTAGTTGGATGATACGAGTATAAAAAAAGCACCCTAAGGTGCTTTTTATTTTTATCTTCTGTATCCGTTTACTTCTGCAGTTAAACGCTTCTCAAGTTCTGCTACTGTGTAACTTGCTTCACGATACTTTAGTGGTTGTCCCATTTCAACGCCGGGCCATCCGCCAGTTTTTGCATCTGAAAAGTTCATCTTAAAAATATTCTTAAGTAGTTTAGTCATTGGTCTTCCTTTTTGTTAAAAATTTGTTAAGTTTGAGAATTGTTTTCGGATTCATTTTACATTCTCTTCCATCATTATGTTTTTTGCTTGTTCGTAATAACCCATTTGTGCTAGTGCGCTTGCTGCTCTTGCTCTGCCTATGCTCTCAGTTATTCCCATACATTTTGTAAGTGTTTCCGCTACTGCATCACAGAAGTAGCAATATGTTTGTGTTAGTACATGTGCCATTAATAGTTTATTCCTTTAATTGGTGTTTTGCCTGTTGACATTAGGTGTTGGTATGCCCATTCCCAATCATCGCCGTATTCAGTCTTTGCCCAGCATAACATTTGCTGGTTATATTGTTGTTTACTGCGTGATCCAAAAACCACACGCAGTCCTTCAAATAACTTTTCAGTCATCTCTATTCTCCCTAATGTAATTTTTGCTTGAGGAAAGCAATACCGCGGTCTTTTCCGCCGTCAGTAGTCTTTGCTACCGTCATCTGCTTTTAAGGCGCGAGCCGCCCTAGTCTTTCCCAGTGCCACTCATTTTTTCTGAGCTGAGGTCGCTCTCTTAATTTACACAGTTATTTATTAGATAGTACAGCATTACTTACATATTTTGGATGTATTAGGTAATAGCGACCCATGTAATATGTTTAAAGTCAGGTTATTTACTTTACAATAATTACTAAGATAAGTAATGCTACGCAACATTCAAGCATGCGTTGTTTTAGCGCACCTAAATAATATTTGACATCCGCACACAAACTCGTTATACTATATAAACACTAAGGAGTATCAACATGGAAGCGTGGAAAGACGTTGCAATAGCAGCAATCCGAAAAGAAATACTAGCACTGATTACTGAGCAAAAGTCTGCACTAATTAAAGCAGGGCCTGGCAAAGACAAAGATGTACATGCAATCGTGGATGATCTTCACAAGCAAGTTGCTATACGTTTTGATGTAATTCAACATATAGAGTCATTATGAAAATACGTTTTTACAAAGACTTAAACAACTGGCGCTGGATAGGATTCTTACTTGCAATGCTTGGTGCATTTATACTGAGTGATGCTAACACTGAAACACAGTGGCTAGGATGGGCAGTAGCAGGTAGCAGTGGTGCTATTTGGATATACATGGGATACAAAGACGGCGATATTCCCAGAACACTGATGGAAGTAATGTATCTAGCAGTGGCATGCCGCGCAATTTATAATTGGATATACGGATGAAAATAGTATTAGCAACAGAAGAAGATATTAAACCCGTGGCGGATAGATATCTCGTATTAGAACTAGATACATTCCGTATTCAGGGGAAAGAAATTCCAAGTTGGTGTATAGTTGATGCAGGTGATATTGGCTTGGCTGATATGACTGAACTTGCACACTTTAAAGAGCAACATGAGAATCTTATTCGCAACTATAAAAAAGGCGACTTGACCTTTGTTGAACAGATGTTAGAACATCTCAAAGGCAAGTTCGGTGGCAACTTGGATAGTTTTTATACAGAACTTTACAGTAGAACACAACAAGAACAAGCGGATCCATGGGATCATGTTATAGAGAAAGAGGCTTAAATGTATCAAGGCAACGAACATCAGTTTGATAATAAATTCGACAACATCAGCGATCTAATGGAACGCTATTACAATGACGGTAAATCTGGCGCACGACCTGCTGCAGAGTACCGAGGTGCATTGCGCAACATGGCAAGAATTAGTTACCGTGTAGCAAAAGCCGCAGTAAAACATCAACAAAAAGGTTGACAAGTCTTAAAACTATGCTATATTAAGTGTATAAGTTGTTTTGAGGAGAGACGAAATGTACGCTTTAGATAAAGGTTTAATAGATTTGATTAACGCTCAACGTGCTGAGGCTGAAGAGTTCAGCAAGCAGGAAGGTTGCTTTATGGGTAAGATGCCTGAAGCAACAGAGCTCAAGTATTGGGCAGAGCGTGTGCCTACAGGTACACTTGCTGAGTACAATCGCATCGAACTTGAAGAGACTTGCTACTACATGCTGTGTGATGCGCACAGCAAGTCAATGGCTCGCAGTCTGCGCTACAGCGTAATGACGGACGAGGAACTTGAGGCGGAAATAGTAGCCGCTGGTAACATGATAGCAATGCAAGCCGAGGCGCAATGCTCATGATTTTTCAAGTATCATATACAGTAAAATGTAAGCCAGGTTGGATCTTTAAGAAAGAATTTAAATTTTCATTTCCAATCAATTGCTCAAGTTACAAAGGGGTTGAGGATGATATCTTCGATTTTGTAAATGGCTTTCCGTGGAACAAATTAGAATTTGAATCCTACAGTGATCCTGATATTCAATTGATTAATGACCAACCCAATAACAGTGATGTTATTAAGACTACGCAGGCTTTTGAAAAACAATTTTTACCACAAGCAAGACGTATGCATCAAAAAAATGGTACACTAGGAAATAATAATGGCGGCGGTGGCGGCTTTACAATACCTAGATCTGCAAAGGTTGCTGCAAGCGCATACGTTGGCTATAAAATTGGCAAATCAAGTATAACCGGATAATGCTCCTAGTAATTCCCTATCCCAATGGTAAAAAATATGTTACTGACGATCCAGATCATCTCGCTGAACGTGAAGAACAGAGAAAGCAGATACTTGACTATGTAGGCACAGTTTGCTCTGGACCCTGGTGTAGTGATCTACAGGATATATTGTGGGAAGGGATAAGAGTACGTTTAGGAAGTTCAAAAGACTTTTTTATGTTAAAACTAAAGTATGGTGAAGCCAATGAATATTGAGATTCAAGCAGTGCAACGAGGCACTATGGTGTATAAAATTTACATTTATGAAAATGAATCAGTTGACAAATGTTTAAAAAGACACAATAATAAACATGAGTTCGTAGCAACATATAAGGTGATGACAGATGACTATGCATCTAGTGCGGGGAATGACCTCGCTGAACAACAAACAGCGTAAAGCAAAAGGTCGTACACAAGCAGACCGAGATGCACAGGCTGCACATAATCAGTGGTTGCGAGATCGTGGTTTGCATCCCTCGCAAATAAAAGCAAAACTCCCACATGATGCAAAGGGCAGACGTTTGGGTGTAGGTGATATGCCAGACTACAGCACTCGTGTTGAGACAGCACCCACAAGTGATCGTATTATGGCTACTGCAGCAAAGAAGCACGAGAATACATACACTGGCAACGAGATTGCTGGCATTGGCTTGTTGCACAAAAGCAATCTAGTGCCTGTACGCAAAGACAGCAATGATGCAAAAGAGATAGCAAGGATGCGCCGTGGCTAAAGGCATACAAGCATTTAGGGAAGCAGGACTTACTAAAGTTGACGCTGATGGTAAGGAGCATTTCTATATTCACAGTGCTCAACAAGATTCCTTGGGCAGGCGTGTATACTGTGTTATAGCCAGCGACATGAGCGTCAATGAACTTGTACCAATGACACCGCAAGAGATGACACTGGTAAAAATAAAGTATGGTGATCGAATGGTGATTGAGGATTGGACTGAGACATTTAATATACAGCCAAGCACACTTGATAAGTTGCCTGAGGGCATATATGGAAAAGGTACTTCTAAACAGTATAAATTTAAAGATCTTATGCAGTTAGGTACACTAGCGTCTATATAATAAAAAAAATAAATATGTTGATTATACCTACACTATGTAGTATAATAAGGGAGATAAAACAGTAGTTTAACCACAACATCTAGTATAAGGATAGAAAAGATGAAAAATATGACAGTTTTGAGTAGATTTGGACAATATGTTGGCTCTACAGCATTAGTAATGGCACTAGTATATGCTATTGTATATGCAAGCCAAAAGTTTCTAGGTGATCCTAGTTATGGTATTGTTGGACTCTTTAGTGTGTTTTTACTTGGCTTTTTGTACGCAATGGCTAAAAGCGATGTAGAAAGTAAACAGCGCGAAGCACGTTGGGCAGCAGAAGATGCAAAGGCTAAATCAAGTTGCAAAATGCTTATGGAGTAAGCGATAATCCAACGCTAAGTTCATTTAAACAAATGGCGGGCAATTTCTCGTAGAAGTGACGAAAGTTATGTTCGAGAACGCTCGCCATTTCCATGCGCATAGTTTCTAGTTCATCTGTGCTCTTTGAACCAATCCAATTTACAATATCTGCAATTGCTTGCATACGTTGTTTCGGATCATCGATAGTGTCATAACTTTCATCCCACCATGCACCAAACGTTTTAAAGCCATAACTGCGCAGATACATTAAACTATTAGGTGCTTGTAGTACAACAAAAGGTTGATGTAGCACAACGGGTTTGAATACTTTTTCAGTAAAGTGTATTTTATCCTGCCATACTGTTTCATTAACAACGTGTAAGAAACTTGTGTTCCACGGTGTAAGTTTATCTACATTTATTTCCGCACTACTGTTTGTATGATCATCAAAACTACGAGCTGGAACAGGACCTGCATAGGTTAATCCATTGGGATCTGGATTAAGCAAACTATAACAGCCTTTACTTAAATCTAACATTTCTAAAAAGTCTGTGCGGTGTTGTCTTAGTAATCTGTTTGTACATATCCATGTATGTTCGATTGGACGAGCTTTGTAGTTTTTTACGATATCTAAATTACTATACATTTTAAAATAGTATTCACTGCAAAGAAAAGCGTGACTAAACCAGTGTACAGTTCTGTATCCTAGGTCATCTAGTTTTTGTATGTCTGCACTATCGTGTTCACTGTGTAAAACATAAATTGGTAAATCTTTTATTTCTATAAAAGAAGTAGGATCTGCAGGATCTTCATACATAGGCCAGCATTGTTTCTCTCTAAACTTTGGATCCCACAATGTATAGTCTAAGTTGTAAATTACAGGCTCAAAGCTATGATCTATTGCAGTAGCAAATATTCTGTCTCTGTCACTGTTCATTCGCCATATTTTATTGTTAATATCATAATACTTTTCTGTAGGAGAAAGATCAATAACTGCACTATCACTTAGGTTACCGTAGTATTCCTTTTTTAATTTCCACCTAACACTATCTTTAAAGACAAGGTGTTGGACGTCAACTTTCATGCAATCGCCTAGTATTGTTTGTAACGTGTAATTGATATGCTGGTATGGTTTCATTATATGCTCATATTTATAATGTTAATATTGTAGTCTATAAAATAGTTTTTGTCTATAAATACTGCACTGGAGAGAAGAAAAAAACAATATGAAAAAAATATCTAGTTGCCACGCATACCTGACATCGTTAGTCGACGTTGGTAAGAATTTTCAAAATATTTGTGAAGTTAAAACTCGCAGCATGATTAATGCCTGCGGTGAGACACCCGACGTTGCTAATGATACATTCCTAGTTATCGGACCTAACATTATTCCATATGGATTAAATGCAATGGGTGCTGATGTAACCAAATTGGATGGCTTGCCGTATTACGGTGATGCGCCTTGCGCATGTAAAGACCACGATGGTGAACTTGCAGACTTTGTTGCACAAGGTATTCAATTTGACTGGGTAATTGCACCAGATGAATGGATTACATATGCTGAAAGTGAAGAACAACAAAAGCAAATGTTAAGCCTGATCAGTAAAATTGCCCGCAAAGGCTTTTTTACAACCATTAAAGACTACAAAAATATGTATGCTAACCAGCGTTATTTTGAAGAGCCGTTTGTACTACGCACTGACACAGGCGATGCAATTAGTATACGAAAACGTGAATGGGATAGTCAGGATCGTCAAGCATGGGATCAGCACTCATATATTATTCACAACGAAGAGCTATATATGTGTAATGTACATAGACGTAGAACTATGTATTTTAAGCAACTTGCAAAATTTACCAGTGATCTTGGGGCAACTAGTTTTAGTGTCGAAAAACAAAACATGTACAAGCCTGCGTTCAGCAAAACATTCGAATATGTAGTCTGCATCAAATTCTAAACATAAGTAATACTAGCATATAATCAAGGAGCAACAATGGACAAGTTGCAAGAAGTGTTCGAGCAGCAATTTGCTGAGCAAATAAAAACTCTTATTGACGAGGCACTTACTCGTGTTGACATCGCAGAACTTGTGGAAAACACAGTCAGTGAGAGATTTAATAATGGCAATTTTCAGCAATACATAAACGATACTATTCAACATCACGTTAATTCAGTTAATATCTCAGAAACGGCGGTTGCTCGATTAGAGCAAAATGGTCAAAAAATATTACAATCACAGATGCCGAGAGTCGTACGGTTAGTACAAGACAGAATTGACAGTGTGATGTCTAAAACTGTTGATCAAAAATTAAAAAATTTAAGTTTTCCTGAACGTAGCATTGATCCCAAATTAATTGATGTAAGTAAACTAAACATTACCCGTGCTAATATACAAGACTTTGGAAACACAGATGGCATTGAGGACATGGCGACAGGTGTGCAACTTACAGTAATGGATGACTGTGTAGTTGTAGAGGATAAACTGATTACCAAAACACTGCAAGCAGACACACTTATAGTCAAAGATTTTGCAACTGATCAACCATGGTATGCCGTAATGAAACAGGATGTGCTTGCTAGTGTTCCCAAGCCTGTGCCAGTCAAGGACTGGAGTTTCAAAGTTGCAGAAATAGAAGCTCGTATTAGTGTTAACGAAAAGCGTAACAATCTAAATGAACTTGAAGTTAGCGGTGAAGCACTACTAAGTGATGTACTTTACACAACTCCTGGCAACAAGCGTGTTGGTATTAATACAATGGATCCTAGTGATGCACTCACTGTGTGGGATCAAGAGTGTGAAGTTGTTATTGGCAAGCATGCAAGTCAAGAAGGCTACATTGGTACTCGCAGACGACAGGATCTAAACATTGGTGCTAACAACGCAGTGGGCTTAAAGATTCGCAGTGATGGCACAGTAGTATTAGATAAACTAGAACTACAAGGCAAGGTTATTTCAAGCAGTGGCAGCATACCAGGACATGCTGCAAAACGTGGCGACATTGTGCTTAACACCAAACCTGTACAGGGCGGATACATTGGCTGGGTATGCTTAGACGGACTTAAATGGACTGGATTTGGTAAGATTGAATGAAGTTTGCATTCTGCATAGGCAATGGTGAAAGTCGCAAAGACTTTGATGTAAACACACTAAAACCATACGGTACTGTATATGGTGCCAACGCAATATTTAGAGACACACTAGTTGATCATTTAGTTTGTTGCGACAGGCGCATGGCTATGGAAACAGTAAGTGCAAAGTACACAAGCACAGTTTACACTCGCGAAGATTGGTACAGTTTCTTTCCCTATGATAATTTTAGATGTTTACCAAAGTTGCCTTGGGAAGAAACTGAAAAGCATACACAAAGTTTTCACATGGGCAGTGGACTACATGCAGTCAACGTAGCACTACATAATGGCGCAGATGTTGTGGTTGTGATTGGACATGACTTCTGGGGCTCAGGTGCAAGTCATAACAACCTATACAAAGGTACTGAAAATTATGCTGACGTAGTAGCACCTGCAGTGGATCCCAGTTTTTGGATCAAGCAGTTTGTTATGTTTTTCAACACATACCCAGATACACAGTTTGTGTTCTGCCAGCCCAATGTTAAAACATGGCGTAAACCACCCGGATGGGATTCGGATACTATTACTAATTTGCAGTTCGAAGAACTCGCTACACTAGTAGACACACTCAAACAAATAGGTTGACACTTTTAATATGCATGTTATATTAGTACTATGTTTAGTAATGATGTAAAACGTATTGGTTTCGCTTGCAAGTATTTTCATCCAGATCGCAGTCTCAAAAAGAAACTACTAGAAGAGATTGAACGCCCGCTGAATGAACGCAGTACAACGATAACCTGGCTTAATAGGCAAACTCGAGAAGTTGCTGAACAGCGACTGTGGGACATTATGGAACATAATGTTTCTAGTTTAAATAACTTAATAGAATTTGTAGGAGGACTACCTAATGAATTACGAATGGTTAGACTCGGCAGTGGTATACTCCCTGCCTATACTGAGCCTAGTTGGAGTTATTATTGGCAGTTACCTGATGTACGGCGCTATTTGGAAACTAACCTCGCACAGGTTGGTAGCAAAGCTCGTGCTAGGGACGTACGGCTCAGCATGCATCCTGGTCAGTTCACTGTGCTTGCTAGTGACCGCCCAGATGTTGTTAACAGGAGCATAGAAGAATTTGAATATCACACCGATGTCATCAGGTACCTTGGGTACGGTAAACAATTCCAGGATTTCAAATGCAATGTCCACATCTCTGGTAGGCAAGGTCCAGCAGGTATCAAATCAGTCCTCCCAAGACTATCTCCAGAATCACGAAACTGCATTACTATTGAGAATGACGAGATGTCGTGGGGCATCGACGCATCGCTTGAACTTTGGCAAGACTGCGCCCTCGTTCTTGATATACACCACCACTGGGTTAAAACCGGTGAGTACATTTCGCCCACCGACGATAGACTTGCTCGCGTAAAAGATAGTTGGCGCGGAGTGCGTCCTGTTATACACTACAGCGTTAGCAGAGAAGATTACCTACCAGATCATTGCACACAAACAAAACCCAACTATGATGCACTACTAGATACAGGCTACAAAAAAGGCAAACTTCGTGCGCACAGCGACATGTATTGGAACACTGCAGTAAATGAATGGGCAGTAAGTTTCAATGAAGACTGGGATATTATGTGTGAAAGTAAACACAAGCAGATAGCAAGTATTGACTTTTACAACAATATGTATCAACAAAATGTTAGTGCTTGGTTGGTTAAATAGTATTGAACGGCAGTCCGCCAAGATCCGCCGCTCAATACCTCGAGGCGAATCTTATACTATATTATTTCTTTGTGTAAATATTGTATAGAACCCATACTGCAACTAGACCAACAAGACCTTGTGCTGACAATGCAGTTACAATGGCTGTGATATTGTCGATGATAGTAATGTCGGGCCAGAACGGAATGTTCTGTCCTTTGAACAATACTTCAAGAACAATGCCTAGTGCGAGTAAACTAACGCCAAACTCAGTTAATGCGCTTGCCCACCCTTTCATGCTTTTAATGATATCCATAATATAGATCTCCTTTCATAAGCAATTTTCCGATTCTTTGCGAACCGTGTGTTATTTAGGTCACCTTTTAGCACATTTATAATACCTTATTTGGTCCTAGATACCAAAAACTGCACAAAAAAGGTTGACACTTTGCAGTTATATGCTACTATAAAGAGTAAGTTGATTTTGAGGAGAGATGAAAAATGGCATACATTGATACAAAAGACGTTAAAGCAATCCGCGAAGCACTTAAAGCAGAGTTTGGTAAAGACTTTAAATTTAGTGTAACACGCGAGCATTACACTGGTGTACGCATTGCTATTATTAGTGGTGTTGCTAACTTCTATGACGGCGAACTTGACCATACTGACAAGTACAATGGTCGTGTAAGCAAGTTCGATGGTTATGATCAGATCAATCATTATCATACACATTTTTATGGTGCTTATGAAGAACTGTTTACTAAGATTTCAGAGATTGCACATACTGCACCTGGTATTGCTGGTGGTAAGAGTTACTACTGTAATGACGATACGATGACTGACTATTTCGATCGTGCTTACTATGTTTCAATCAACGTTGGTAAGTGGGATAAGCCCTACGAAATCAACTTGGAAGGTCAGCGCCGGACCTTAACTATTGCGGCGTAATTGGATTGAAGAAGCGAAATCTTCGTCCGCTTTGAAAGGAGTCAGGGTCAAATACTCAACCAAGAGTGGTTGTAACACAAGTTTAAAACAGATAGCCTTACAAACTTAAATGAAAGAAGGCTATCTTTTTTATTGACACTGACTATAACCCTGTGTATAATATGCACATACTTAGAAATGACAGAAGGGAACTATTATGTCAAAAATGGAACGTGTACTAGAAGTACTTTCAACTGGTCAAGAATTGACTGCAAAACAAATCGAAGCTCGCTTTGGTGTTGGTAATGCCCGTGCAACAATTTCAGCACTGCGCATGCAAGGCAACTCAATCTATGCTAACACACGCACAGACACAAAAGGTCGTGCTAAGACAAAGTACCGCATTGGTTCACCATCTAAGGCAGTTATTGCCGCAGGCTATCGCGCACTAGCAGCCAAGTAAATTTAAAAAAGAGCATCATGAACTTGGTGCTCTTTTTACTTTTGTAATAAATATTTTTTTATTAAAGAGGTTTCGATGGCACTAGACAGCGTAGAGAGTGGACTGATGGTACACTTGCAAAGAGAACTTTATGACCTCGAAGTCTCAGACTTTAATCAAAAATGGAATATTACAGACAACGAAGCCAGCATTATAATGAATTGGTTTCAGGTCCGTATTGACGAACTTAAAGAAAAAGAAAAACTTTAGGCTGGCATAGCTCAGTTGGTAGCAGCAATGGTTTTGTAAACCATAGGTCGGGAGTTCGAGTCTCTCTGCCAGCACCATTATTCAAGGAAAACAAAAATGCGTGATTTAATTTTACAAGCAGCTCGCAAAGAAGCAGAAGGCGTGGTTGCAGTACATAAAACAAACATCGAAGTATATCTTGCTAACCCTGCAGGTATCGGCGAACACAGTGATGTCGTCGAGGCAGTAATTTGTGAACTGAACAAACTTGCAGAAGCAGATGATCGTTTAGAAATGCTAGACAAGCATTTTAAATAAAAAAATAAATAATTATGACAGCGCCGCTTAGGCGCGAGCACATCTTGGACCTTTATGCTTAAATGCGTGGGCCCTGCTCTATGTAAATCTAGTCAACTCATAAAAAAACAAAAACGGAGTCTAAATTGGACATCTATTATTTTGTTCCACATCTTGTGGGAGTTGGGCTAGGTTTAATTTCTGGACTGATTCCTGGGGTAGGAAACTTTGTGCTTATGCTGTTAATATGGCCCTTTTTAAGTGTGTTTGGCATTGTTGAACTGCTTATAATGTATGCTAGTATGGCAGCAATCAGTCAATACATTGGCAGTATTCCTGCTATTGTGTATGGCATTCCTGGCGAAAGTAGCAGTTATCCTGCAGTTGCAGAAAGTCGCAACCTCACCTCAATCTCACAAGTAAGTCAAGCAATCAGTGGCAGTGCCTTTGGCAGTGTGGTCGGCAGTTTAACTGTGGTTGGATTATGCTATGCATTTGTTGAATACACAGATTTAATCAAGCATTTTTACAATACAAAAATACTTGTAGGTCTGTTGCTGTTGGTTACACTTGTGATGATTTTTACAGTGAACAACCGTTGGTGGATAAACCTCACGCTTATACTAAGTGGTATTGGTCTAGGCATGATTGGTTACAACAGTTACCTTAACATAAACTTTGCAACATTTGGCAACATGCATTTGTACGCTGGTCTTCCGATGCCAGTTGTGCTTATATGTTTGTTTGCTATTCCGCAGATGATGCATCATTGGGATACCGAAATTAACAAAAGTATAAACAAGACCTATGAGCTTGGTCGCCTTTATATATTAAATCCAGTTGCACTGTTTGGCAGTACACTAATAGGATTCTTTGGCGGACTTATCCCAGGACTTACAACTGTGTTTAGTAGCACGGCGGCATATAATGCCAGTATGTTGTTTACAAAAGACCCAGTAAAACGGATTGTTGTAAGTGAAACAGCCAACAATGCAGGCGCATTCAGTATGTTGCTTCCACTGTTAATATTTGGAGTACCTCTTATTGGCAGTGAAGCAATATTACTTTTTCTTATGGAACAAAAAGGTTTTAATCTTGTGCAGTTTAAGTTCAGTGATTTTTTACCTGAACTTGCACTAGGACTTGTGCTAGTAAACGCAGTTGGATTTATGATGGCATGGCCCTTGAGTAAGATGGTGCCAAGTTTTTATAGATTCAATATAAAAAAGATTATAAGTTTATTGATTATTGCACTGTTCTTTGTTACACTGTACACAGGATATATGAATTACAGTATGGCATACTATCTGATATGCTTTGCGATACTAGCACCCATTGGAGTGTTACTAAGAAATGTAGACACACTTCCACTAGTGTTTGCATTTATCATCCACAACAAACTAATAGACGGACTTTTTAGACTAAATCAATTACTATAGGAGAATATAAATTGAAAAAACTAGTTATTGCAACCGCAGTTGCACTATTTTCTACAACTGCTATTGCAGCAGACAAACTAACTATCATTAACAGCGGAAGTAAAACAGGTGGCTTTAGCATGCAGAGTACTGCATATAGTACAGACCTTGCTGATACATATGACATTAACTTGGTAAACCCAGGCGATCGTTGTGTAGCATTAGGAAGCCTACTTCCAAAGATTGATGGTCCTGTGCTTATGCCATGGGCTAGTGATTATGAAGCAGTAGGGCGTGATGGAGGCTGTGTTAAGTTTGACATCAACAGTGCAATCACACTACGCTATGACAGCGCACCTTTGTTTGTGTGTACACGTGGCGGCAATGTTGCAAAAGACAGCGGTCGTGTAGCACACACTGTACCAGTGGATGGACCACTTGCTCGTGTAGTGAAAGAGTTTAATAATGAATTCGGAACAACACACAAGCCTGTTGTTTATGACGGATCAGGCGATGCACGTCTTGCACTTATCAACGGTGAAGTAGACTATGCACTACTATCTAAGAAGCATGTGTTAGTTGTTACTGCAGCAGATAAAGCAATTACATGTGAACAAAGTCTTGCAAGTGCTGGCCCTAACAGTTTGCCAGCGCAAACAGGCAATCCTAAACTAGCATTTGGTTGGGATATGACATGGATGGCATTGAACATGACACCTGCACAAGCAGATAGTCTTAAGATGCGTATGATGGAAAAGCATTTAGATTGTACAACTGCAATTGGTACATGGAGCAAATGTAACACTGTGTATAACACAAGTTGGGATCTAACAACTAACGAAATTAACAGTCGTTGGGAGCCAATGGTAGAGAGTCAACGCTAATGAAAAAACCTGGACCAATAGGATTTAATTTTCCGCAAGATCGAATTGATCCAAAGAGTGCTGTTCCAGAATCAATCTTGGAACAGCATCCTTGGCATTGGGATCCTATGAAAACTGATCACACTGATTGTGAAGATAGTTATATGGGACAGATCGGCTTGGACTTTGACTGGGCAGCGTTAGGCAAGTTTGCAATACAACGTGCAAATGCTGATCAAACACCAGAAAAGTGGTGGAGTTATGATGCAGACACAGACACAGTATATCATAGTACTGACGATGTAAACAACATGCCTATCAGAGAACAAGCACTGTTAGCATTAAAGAACAACGGACATAACGAGCATAACAGCCAATACTTTAAAACTGCAAACGAAGAGTTTGGTGACTTTTACGAGCCACTAAAAGCAATGTTCCCACGTCTTAAAAAAGACAAAATGGGTATCAGTATGTTTGTGCAACCTCCAGGTCACGCTATTTGGAGTCATGTAGACACATACAGTAGTTTTATTAGACGCACAGGTGATGAGCGTCCGGACTATAGCAGGCTACGCCGTTATATGGTGTTTGTAAGAGATTGGGACTTTGGGCACTTCTTTCATTATGGAAACCATTGCTTTAATCAATGGCGTGCAGGAGAATGTTGGGATCTAACCCCAGGTGTCTATCACGGTAGTGCTAACGCAGGAGTGAGTCCTAAGATCACTATTCATTGGAGTGGCGAACTTGAAGATTGAAAATTTTACTAGTAACGAATTTACCAAATATTTAGATAGTTATGGGTATGACATTAATGTGCCATTTGATCTAAAGCAACACTGTAAATTAGACATTGACCCAACACAATGGTTTCAATTTATGTCTGACAATTGGATAAACTGTTATTGTTTTCCATATGAACCTCGTCCATATCAGGATCAAGTGACCCACGACCAAACAACTTATGCTAATCGTATTGGCTATCATGCTGGCAATAGTCTTAAACGTGACTGGGGCAAGAATGATCCATTGCATAATGATATATTCAAAGAGTTTATCGGCAAAGACAATTTTGATCGTATAGGAGTTGATCCCAGTACTACATTAGTAAGATTATTTTGTTATCAACCGGGCAACGTGTTTCCTGTGCATTGGGACGGATTTGAAGGCTGGAATGCTAAATTTGGTATTGACAAAACTCCAACGCGATTCAGTGTATTAATTAACCCATATAGTTATGGACAGTATTTGCAGATACATGATAAAATGATAACAAACTGGTCACCTGGCGATACTTATTTTATACCCGAAGGTGTATTGCATTGTAGTGGAAACGGAGGCATTGTTCCTAAGATAACGCTAACAATAACAGGACTTATGGAATGAAAAATGTGTTGCTTATAGGAGCAACAGGATTACTAGGAAGTTATCTTGCTAAAACTTATAAGCCAACTGTTGCTATTACAAGATTTGAAGATCCTGTTGAGGATTGGAAACAGTATAAAGACATTAATACTGTATGGCTAGTAGCCCGTGCATGCCGCAAGACAGCACCTAGGCGTGACGAGTATACTCGTAAACTAGAACTACAAGGTATTCAAAATATTATTGATACTTTTAAAGACTGTCATATTACTTTTACAAGTACCAAGTGTGTATATGGACTAACCGACAATAGTGTACATAAAGTATTCGTAAATCATATTGGAAACTTGATGTGTCACAGTATACCTGGCACAAGCAATGTTCCGCATAATGAATACACTGCAATAGATTTAGAACCTCTGGGCACTGAGCATCGTATATATGCAGAAACAAAACTTGCAGCAGAAGAGATTGTAAAAACTGCTCGCAGTCATACTATAATGAGAATATGGGATATAATAAAATGACAAACATTTATGATAAGCAAGATTATTATAGCAAGTATCTTGAAGAAAAAGG
>Ga0181388_1000321_pt1 | contig 16683 bp, 10 predicted proteins | sample 11SPOviralmetaG_FD_130120 | JGI IMG/M metagenome (GOLD analysis project Ga0181388, IMG submission 130120) | Marine viral communities from the oligotrophic San Pedro Time Series (SPOT) site, San Pedro Channel, CA, USA - 11 SPOT_SRF_2010-05-17 | ecosystem: Environmental > Aquatic > Marine > Strait...
ACAAGGTGATAGAATAAGTGATTTAGTTAAATGTAGGAGTAATCCACATTTAGCGAATCAAGTATATAATATACTAGATTGTAGCAGTAACGTTATAACTGGTGGATATATTGGAGAAACAAGCGATTTTACTGTCGAATTAAAAGACCCATTTAAAGATGTAGTTTCAATGAAATTATCCGGTGTTGAAATGATTAATAGTTATTATCCTGTTAATCATAAGAAAGGAAGCAATATTTTTACTATAACAACATTTGAATATAGGACAAATGCAACTTTAACAACTCCTATTTTAAATATGTCTAGTGCCGATATATCTGGTATTACGGTTACGCCAATAGAAATAGGGGAAGGATATTACAATATAAGTCAAATGCAAACAACACTTAATACTATATTTGGAGACCCGTTAAATAATGACGCTTTGAGAGCTGTTAGAATGAATTACAATCCTATTTCAGGAAAAATTAGGTTCTTTATTGCTCCTTCTGACCCAAGTTCTAATCCAGTGATACCTTCACCGTCAGACCCTAGTTTCAGCTTTGGTTTTAATTTAGATTTTAGAAATCCAAACTATCCCGTAAGAAATATTTATTATAACTTAGGTTGGATGTTAGGATATCGAGAGGGTTATTATGAGTTTACACAGGATTACGTAACACAAGGTAGTATTGTTTTATTACCCGGATATAATTCTGAAGCAGCAGTTAATTTATTAGGTACTCCGTATTTTTTACTAGAAGTAGATGATTTCAACAATAATAATCCAGAAGTTTTACATTATCATTGTAATACAGAACATTCTTTTAATATACGAAATATATTAGGTAAAATACCTAACGCAGTTCATACGAATGATATTCTTTTTGAAGATTCTTCAGATAAAATATTTAAATCTAGAAAATACTTTGGTCCAGTAAGAATAAAAAAATTAAGAATTAGATTATTAGACGAGTATGGTAGACCAATAAATCTATTTAAAGGTGATTGGACTGTCAATTTAGAGATTACGACTCTTAACTCGCCATACAAAAATATTACATACTAAAAACATGTTTAATCAGCTTATTACCTATACTTTTTAATGAAGCATTCTTTGTGTAATACTCTCTGCATTTTGCTGAAAGTATTTCCCATTCTTCCTCACTGTTAGTAATTTCTTCTAGCTCGAGTAGTTTTGTATCGTCTAATATTTTTGGTACTACACCTAATTTTAAACAAGTAGCGATTTTATTTTTAGGCGTATCTTTATTAATTTCTACATATTTGAAAGTAGCAAGGTCCTCCATATATAATTTAAACTCATCTTCGTTATTATAATCATTAATATTTAACTTTTTAATACCAGTTTTTTCTATGTCATTGGGGCATTGAAATGACTCTAATATGTCTGGATACTCAGAATAATATCCCAAAAACTTCGTCATTAATTCAATATTTGAGAAGGCATCTAATAACTTATTGTTATAATCGAAAAATAACACACCAAAGCTTGTTTTCATATTATTTGTGATATATTTAACATCTGGTTTGTCAAATAAAATGTAGTTACAAAAAAGAAAATATTCATTAGGAGATTTATTTACTTCGGGGTTAAGTAAATTATTTTTTTTTAAAACCGAATCTATATAATTATAAAAGCCGGTGTCTTCTTCTCTTGACCAATGTATTAGTCCGTGCTTTTCAGGAACATTAATATTAATAGTGCTATCACCCCAAGAGATGTTTAATAATGGCATATACATAGGTCTATAGTTAATGATTATAGTTGTAAGCTCGCTATTAAGCTTTGAAATTGCTGGATGAGCTTCATGAAGAGATATATTAATACCCCAGATATCAGTCCCCTTATACTTAAGTGATTTAAGTTTTATAAGTTCTAGGTCACTTCGCTCCCATTTATTTTCAAATGCAAAGAAGTTTTGTGTTAATAGGTATCCTGAACCATCAATATATTTTGTTATATCAATATTTCCATCGTCCATATCAGCAAATAAAGTAGGAATATTTCTCCAGCACTCTTGATATTTTTTAATTGTTTCAATCTCTTCATTTGAAATAACTTTATTATTTGCTAGTTCAACTTTAACTGCATTTTTTGCCTCGTCTTCAACAATAAGATTATCTATTGTGGTATCCTCATCTACTTCCTCAAATAATAATGAGTTTTCTCTGAAATATTTTTCAATTGTTTCTACAAACCTTATTTTTTTAATATAGAGCAAATCTAATGAATAGTTATCATACGGTCTATCTTGTGTTGAAATAGTATTTTTTTTGATAAACGCAACACCTTGTTTAATATGTTCATCATTAATAGGTAGTGTATCTGTAAATAATAAACGATTATTTATGAATACAGGATGTTCTTCATTTTCAATGCAGTACCTAGTTACAGATAGCCAATTTTTTATGTAGTTTTTTAAAGACCAAGAAGGCTGTATTTTGTGATGTATTAATTCAATATTACTTAAATCAACAGAATCTCTAATAGCTATCATAGTATCATCATCGCAAACGCATACATACCTATTACCTGGAAATTGTAAAGATATATGTAGAGTACTGGCAATTAGTTTTTTAGAGTCATTATCATTTTCTTGAACTGAGTAAAAAGTCCACATTAGTATATTTAATATCATTATTATTATTTAATAACTTTTAATCTAATAATTGTGTAAGGAAGATATGCCTCATAAATATAATTCTAGGTCAGGCCCAGGTTTAACCAATAATTTATATACTTATACTGGTCATACAGATATAAACTTTGATATAATTTCAAATATTGTAACTACTACTGTAGGATATGCAAGTACTAAAATTAGAGATGGTGTGTCTACAAAAGATTCAACGCCTGAAGATAATCTGACCATTGAAGAAGCAAGTTTGTTAGATGATTTGGGGATTACTTCAACATTAGAAGTTATTGTATCAAACAACGATGGAACAGTAGGTATTGCACAAGATAATGTTTATCAAGACATTCAACCTACATTTACACTTACAGCTCCAGGTAAAGAATTGCAAGTAGAAACAAATAATTTCACTAATATCGTTAATACTAGTACTGAAGAAATCAAAGCTATTAGAGAAATACCAACTGATATGCTTGATAGTTTGTATTATAACTTTATTAAACCTTATAAAGAACAGAACCCATTCTACATTGGTAGTATTTACCAAATGACAGAAATCTATACTGTTTTAAGCCAGTTAATAGCTGATACTCCTGAAGGAGAAAAAGTAGATACTCGTTTGCTAATTTATAAGGATTTACTAGATGTTATGGTTATAGGTCGTGATGTTTATACAGATAGATTAAGAACTCAAAATGAGATTTGTGTTGTAAGAGATAAGAATAAAGATTTAAAACAAAAAGTCGATGATTTATTGGTAGAACTGGCAATGTGTAATGGCGAAGGAATTGATGCTTTTTGCGGTAGTCTTGGTATTGTTCTTAGAAAACCTAAACCTCTTATTTATGCACAGGCAATTTTGAATGTTACTATGGCATGGTATATTTATCTACATGGATATCCTGTTAAACCGAAAGAGTTTGCTGCAACAGTAGCATATGTACAAGGTCTAGGAGGAAAACAACCCGCATACGACCGTTTAATTGAACTTCTTGATGAAAAGTATAAAGATGATGAACAAGAGTTTAGAGATTCAGCTTCTTCAGCAAAAACTAACAGTACAAAAGAAACTTCAAGTACAGGTATGAATAGTGGAAATAGTTCTGGAGGAGAAGTATCTAGTAATGAGCCAGTTACTGCATCTTCAGGTAATGCATCAGATTCCGCACAATCAAATGATACATGTAGTAGTGGTGAAAATGAGTTGTCTTCAGCTGAAAGTTGTATGGATAGCTGTGGTGTATCCAGTAATGATGCAAGTAGTATTTGTAATTCAGACGTTGATGAAGAACATTTTGAACATGAGTTAGATAATTGTCATAAACCTGGTATGCCGGACTATTTCGACCCAGGACTAAAAATAGCATTTGTTTTATCCGGTAGATTAAGTGTCAAACTTACAAAAGCCAGTTTAATAGGGGTACCGGGCACAACATATAATAATAAAACATGTAAACGTTCAAAAAGAAAAAGAAAAAGTAGAAAGAGAAAAAGCTGCACGGTATCACCTAATTGTACGCGAAGCAAAAGAAAAAGACAAAATAAGTCGTGCAAAAACTCACATTAAAATCATTTATCAAGTTAAAATATTAAGAAAACAATTATTTTATTTTTAGATATTTTAATAATAAACTAATGTATAATGGCATACAGTGCGTTTAAGATAAACGGTTCTCTTTCACTTGTTGAAGAGGCTCTTGCTTCTATCGTCGGTAACAAAATCGACGAAAGTTTCCGTGCTCGTGAATACAATGCTGCTCGTGACAAAGCAGCTTTGTCTACACAGGCATACAATCACTATATTCAGGTAACAATGGATATCAATTCTAAGGTCAACTTCACCAAAGCTAACAACAGTGGTACTGGTGCGAATGATGACGCTTGGGGCCTTGATACTTTCAAGGTTGGTCATGATGGCACATCAAAGGTTGGAACATACGATAGTGTTGAGATGAAACTTCCTACCAATACAGTTAACAACATTAAGGCTGGTAGTGTTGCTGTAAATGACACAGACGGTTCAACCGCATTGACACCTTTCGCAGTTAAGCTCCAGATGGTATTAAGCGATACTGGTGCACTTACTGCAACAGCATCTGTTGATACTGCAACACTTGATAGTTCCAGTGTTGCTGATGATGCACTTAAGTATCAGTTTGTTCAGTTCGAAGAGAAAGGGTTTTCTGCACCTTCACAGTCAACTCTTGATGCAAACAATGCTCAGCCTGATAAGCTTAAGGCAACAATCAACGACCAGGATATTGCAACTGCTTACAGTCAAGAACTAGATGATCTTGAGGCTGCATACACAATGACTAGCGTTATCGCAAGTTGGGAACTTGAGGTTGATGCAATTTCATCTGGCGTTGAGAGTTCATTGGCACTCCATGCTCGTGAAAACGGCAAAGGTGACGCAACCGTTTTCGACCAGAACGATTGTCTTGTTCTCGCTTCACCAGCTGATTACGAGCTTTCTGTTCTCGATGCCACTGGTGCATCAATTGAGCTTATTGCTAAATCTGATGTTTACGGTGTTCTCAAACAAAAATAAGTTAACAAATAATTTATTAATTCACTAAATTATAAATTATTTAGAAAAAGAGATACATATATTATAATAATTAAATGAGTAATAATCAGAGTATAAATGAATTAGAATCTCCACAAGAAAGTAATACTAATAATAACTATCATTATGATACAGTTGATACTAGGGAAATAAATAGCATATCATTAACAGCGAATATTAATAAAAATATTATTAAATCAGGAAATTATTATGGTTTAAGAGGAGGAGGGTTCGGTAAATCTAGAAGCGCAGAGTTTAACGCTTCCTATAATTTACCAACAGGCAGTATGGACTTAGATATTGGAGCTATCTATGCTACACTTGAATATACAGTTTATATTGGCCGTTTTAAACCTATAATTTCAATAGTAGTTGATAAAAATGCTAATGTAACTTCAAGTGTAAGGGTAGTTGGTAACGATATTACAGCTACTGCTAAAAATTATCTAGATAAAGCACAAGAAGTGATATGGGACACTGAGAATAGATTACCTACTGTACATGCTAGGTCTGAAGATATTTTAAGTTCAACCGTTACATCAAATGATGTTGAGACTTTTTATTCTAGCAAATTACAAGCGGTGATAGATAGTTATAATTTTAATGTATTATCCAATTGGAACTTTCAAATTGAACCAGTGCCTGCAAATGAAAATAGTATTATAAATAACTATGCCTTAGCTAATGGAAGAACCACAAATAATGTTTTCAAAAATGGCGAGCATGTTATTTTATCTACAAGTCATCCATATTCTGTTAAAATTGAGGACATAAATGGTGTAGAACAAACAATTGTAAATGAAACTCAGATACATGCTATTGTATATCATGATGATAATGCTCCTCCACTTCTGTAATATAATTTGGCAAAGAATAAGCACCAAAATCATAGTGTTTTTTCCATTGTAAAGTAAGTGGAATACCACATGCATATGGAGCTTTTGATGTCCATTTATTTTTATTTAATACGACACATAGTTTTTTTAATCTGTTTATAGTACCTCCAGCATTTCTTGGTGGAACATGTTTTACTGCCCACTCAAATTGCATAGCTTGTATTTTATCTTGAAATCCACTAATTAAACAAATATGCTCCCATCCAGGACCTTTACTTGTAGTATATTTTGCTCCGCCTTTTATTTCACCATTGTGTTGTCTTAAACGTCTAACAGGATCAGGAGAAACTCCTACATAGGTGCAGCCTTTATTTTCAATAATATATAATTGCCAATCACTCATATATTATTGGATAATGATAATTAATGTTGCATTTTTACGACTACGAAAAAGGAACCGAAAAAAAGGCACGAATTGATAATAAAAATGATTATGTTAAAGTTAAAGATATTGACAATTATTAAATAGTATAATGGATGATATTAATGATTCTAATCCGGAAATGGTAAATCTTACAACAGATGAATTATGTGACTTGCTAGAAGCATTAGATTTCAAAATAGACTACAAAGAAAAAGATAGTGAAGAAGATTTACAACCTAGGAAAAAACGGCGAAAAATAGAAAAAACTTCATGTACAGCTATTATGCTTTATAAAGAAGCAGAACCATTTTGCTGTTTATGTGGATTAAATGCAACAAAACATGCTTATGCAAAACATAGGTTTTTGGAAGCAAAAACTGAGTTTAAATGTATAGCTTGTGATAAATGGTTTTATCAACATAAAAAAGACAGTCCGTGTTTTGACCCTTATGTTAGAATGTAATTAGGCTTTTGGCATACATTTGCCAGTTTTTGGGTCTTTTCTTGTACCATTAGGACATCTTTTGCGCGTTTGTTTTAATTTAAGTTTTCCAAGTTTTTTAACTTTAATAGTAATTTTGTGTTTTTTTCTTAGTTTTTGCACGATTTTTAATTTCTTTTTTGTATCTTTTTTCACACATCTACCAGTTTTTGGGTTTTTTTTCTTTCCTTTTGGACATCTTTTACGTGTTTTCTTTCCTTTTGCTTTTTCACATAATCTTGTTTTTGGATTACGTCTTGTTCCATTAGGACAGCGTTTTCGTTTTTTTAATATTGGTTTATTAGGCTTCATATTCTTAGGTAAAGACGCTTTTTTTGGTGATTTCTTTGGTTTAGTTTTTCTAGCAATTTTTACTTTTTTCTTCTTTATTGGTTTTATTTTATTGCATCTTTTAGTTTTTTCGTTATAAAACTTACCATCTGGACATTTCTTCAATGTTTTTGCCAAGACTTTTTGATTAGCTTTTTTATTTTTTAAGGTATTTTTTTGCGTTTTTGTTTTTGCTTTTATGCAGCGACCCGTTTTGTCACTTCTTACTTTACCCGGAGGACATGGTGTTTTAAACTTTAACGATTTGATTCTTTCTATCGTATCTCTAGGATTAACTACTGGCGTAAAATTAGTTCTTACATCTTGCTGGGCAATCATTTTATCAAGAAACTCCAACACGTCACTACGTCCATATTTTGAAAATAAAGGGTGTTTCTTTCGTTTTTCCAGTTTCTTTTTTAATTTCCTATATGTAATATCTTCTAATATTGCTTCTGCTTGTAATCCAAGATATAGTCCAAAGTATTCTCGAAACTTAGAAATACCGCCATAATCAACATTTTTGTTACCTAATTTAATAGCATTCATTGCTTTGTCTCCAAAAATTAATTGATTATACTTTGCTACTTTTCTAGTAATATATGTTGTATAGCCTCGCATTAACAAGTGTAAATAACCACCTATATCCATTTTTTTTTGGTAACCATAGTGTTGACCTTGTTTCATACCTAGCATGTTAAAAATAGATTGTAAGATATCATGAGTTGTTACAGTAGGATTTTTTAATATTAATTCTGTCATAAACATTGACCAAACAGAGCAATATCCTCCGCCTTCTCCGGTAGCACGCGTTACCATACTGTAACCTTCTAAAGATTGAAAACCAGATAAGTTAGGACACACTTGGTCAGACATAATTGGCGTATAGGTAGGAGTTTTTGTTGTATATTTATTAAAAACTTCGATAAATCTCATATACGCGTCTCTTACCTTAATAGATTCTGCACCTCTTCCACCAAATGCTTGACCGTGTGGTTCAAATACTTCTATAGTTCTCTCTTTTTTTCTGAATATTAATAGGTTAGCATGACTTGACCCGCTAGCCGAGTCTTTAAATGGACCAGACCCAGGAAAATACAATCTCAATGGTACAACTACTAAGTCTTTCTTTTTCAAGCATTTTTCAATTGCTTGTGAAAAATTAATTTGGTATTGTTCGTAATCGAACGCCTTTTGTTTATCACTTAATTTCCATGTATAAAGAGCAAAAATTATATCACCATATTGTTGACATATATCGGGAAGGTCTTTACAATTGGGTTGAACAGTTATTGCACAACTTTGTTTGTAACGAGAAAACAAATATAAATAAAACATAGTTCTCATGTAATATTGTCTATTTTCGCCCCACTTTATTATATCTTTTTTCCTTCTCTCTCTACCTGCCGCTTCAAATATTGACAACTCTTTTGCATAATTATCTACAATTTCTGTATCTTTAATATTATCATCTAAATCATAAGTCGGCATTTTTATTAACACACCTTTTTTATTGATTAATTTAAATGTCATATATATAATAAATCTAGATAAAATTGATATTACTTAAAATGATTATGGTAATATCAAATAACTATGTCAGACGAATCATTTGTAACTCAAACTATGCTCACATGCTTAGGTAATAAACGCAAGCTTGTAGGAGAAATTAAAAATATAGTACAAGAAGTTGCTACCAGGCTTGGTAAAAAAAAAATGAGAATAGTTGATGGGTTCTCTGGTTCAACAGTAGTGTCTAGAGAATTAGCTAGTCTTGCTTATGATATCCACTCAAATGATATGGAAAACTATGCTTATTTGATGGCAAGATGTTTTATGGAAAAACCATCTCAACAGGATCAAGAAGAAATAGCATTTTACATTAGTTCTATGAATAAACTAGCCGAAAACGGACCATATACAAGGGGTATTATATCCAAACTATATGCACCAGATAATACTTTTGATATAAAAGAAGGAGAAAGGGTCTTTTATACACGGGAAAATGCTCTTATAATTGATACACTTAGGTCTTATATATCTGTGGTAATCCCAAAACGGTTAGAACATTATTGTTTGGCACCGCTCCTTACAAGAGCAAGTATACATGCTAATACTGCAGGAGTTTTTAAAGGGTTTTACAAAGATGGAAAAATAGGTAAGTTTGGCGGAGCAGGCGAAAATGCATTAGAGCGCATAACAAAACCCATTAGATTAGATATGCCTATATGGAGCGAATATGATTTTACCGCTACTAGCTACAATAAAAATATTAATGACCTTATCAAAGAATTGCCTAGTGAGATTGACCTTATTTATCTAGACCCACCTTACAATCAACATCCATATGGAAGTAATTACTTTATGTTGAATGTTATAGCTGAAAATAGAGAACCAGAAAAAATATCTAAGGTTTCTGGTATTCCTGCTGATTGGCAAAGGTCAGCTTATAATAGTCATGATAGTGCTGTTCAATCTATGACTCAACTATTAAAAGATTGTCTTGAAAAAACTGTATATGTTCTGCTATCATATAATGACGAAGGTATTATAAAAAAGGCTGATTGGGAGACAATATTTGAACCGTATAATGTAGAAAAAAAAGAAATTGTTTATGATACGTATAAAGGTAGTCGTAATTTAAAGAATAGAAGTAATAAAGTAATGGAAATTATGTATCTTATTTCAAAATAATTCGAAGTGTTTTGTCTATAACGCACTTGCTTATGTTCAATATTTCTTTTTTTCGCCATCTTGAAGAACCATGTTTCATCTTATCCCATTTGTGTGCTTTTACGTAGACAGATGCTATACCATGTCCAAACTTTTTCTCAACATCAGTATCGCTCAACATCTTATCTAAACCTGTGTCTAAGTCATCACATGTTGTTGTGGGACTCACACCAAGATAATGATTTGGATAACCCAGATTCATCATCTCAATACGCTTAGCAATTGTTTCGCTATCATGGAAATCACAGCCTGATGCAAAGATAACATATGGAAACGCATTCATATGAGCACATAGCATTTCACATCCTCGAATATTCTTAGCCGCTCTTTCAATTGCATTTCCTAGAGACTGTTTCTTCTTACCCTCTGCAAGTCGAAGATCATTTGTTCCTTGAACCTTATCTTCACCGATAAATACAGGATATGTAGTATCATTAAATGTAGCAAATATAATACCTCCATCTGGTCTCATAGATACACCTTTATTATCTGGATTGGGCTCAGGTCCACCTGCATTATGAAATGCTTGCTGACAATCATATAGCGAAATGATAGTTTTATATTCCATCTTTCCACCAAGTTCACCAATTTGTTGTTTAGCATATTCTAGCACTTCTTTCATTGCTTCTTTTAGAGTAGCTTCTGATTCATTGCTGTCTTGACATAAATGATTCCCATCTTTGTGATATTGTGTGTGCCTTACTCTAAGGCCTGCTGATTGAGTTGCAAGTTTAGTTACTTGTGTTGCTAGAGATGCCATGATTATTTTGTTGAAGAGTTTCATAAAGATTATATCAAATCAATTTTTTGTTTTATTACATTTTAATTACTTATTTTTAAGGTGTATATAAACATATGAAACAAACATGATTAACAAAAATAATAATTCGCCAATAAAGACATTAGGTTTCTTTTTCATAAGCACTGCATTAAATAAGTAAGCACTACAAGTTAATTGTAAAAATAACATTGATGTTAAAAATAAATCTTTTTTTGCATTAACAAATAGCCAACTAACTATTGCAAAAAAAGCTAGAAACGCGTACATAAAATGGCACTTATCAAGTGGATGAAAAAAACAAAATAAAAGACAAGACATACCAAAAAAAAACATAAAATAGTAAGATAATCGATTTTTTCTCATTTTTTCATACTCTAATGTTAAAATTGTCATTATCATAAAAAGACCAAATAGAATAATATATGTTTTTTCATTAATCAATAGTCTTGATACAGTTATTTCAGTGTTAATATTTACTATTGAGTAAATAATTGGAATAAAAAACATGATAGTTAAAATTGTAAAACATAAATTACGGTTCATCCTTATATTAAGATAAGTTTTTTTTAGAAAAATAACCTAATATTAATTGTCTATTAATATTATATACATTATGAGTTCAAATGATCCAACAACGATATCAATTAATCCAAATAATGTTAATAAAGAAGTTACTGGCCAACAAGGTTTTCCTGTTGGTGGGCAACCAGTATATACAAACTTAACTCCTCAAGATGCATGGGAACAAGTAATAAGTAAATTGCCACTTTCGTTGATAATGGCAATTATTGATGGTTTCCATGATTTTTGCAAAGGAGGAAGAGTCGCTGGTAATGTATCTAATGATGGAGATGACGATGTAAGTGGTGATATATCTGATATAGTTAAGGCTGCATATTTTAGACTGGCTGTAAACCTATTGCGTGTTACGCTGGCAGGAAGTGGTGATCAAACAGCAACAGCAACAGATAATATTAATGACATGATAGCTGCAATGACTAATGGAAAAGTAGGTTCAATGTCAAATTATGAAAGAAGAACTGTAAAAGCTATAGAAAGTAGACCTGAATTAGCATCTGTACTTGGACAGACAAGAAAAAGTTATTCTATTCAAGAAATTGTTAATGCACCCAATTCTGATAAAAGTGAAAATGAAGACGGAAAATCAGGTAGACCACAATTATGGAAAGAAATATGTGGAGAAGTTGTTGACAAGTCTCTCCCAAAAGCCGAACGTAATGCTGCAATTGCTGCTGGACCTGCATTATATGATAAATCTCTATATTTGTATTGGGATACACAGTATCAACCGCCACAAGAATATTGGCGGCAAGGTCAGAGCGGCCACCCGCTAAAAGAGTCATATCAAACTTATGATCCAAAGTTTTTGAAAAGACTAGGTTCTTTCATATATACTTACTTATATCCAGAGTTGTCATGGAGTGACGATGACGAAAATAAAACTGCAATTGTTTTTGATATGGCATCAGGTTGTTTGGGTAAAATATTTGGTGCATTTGACAATGGATTTGTTACCTCAGATATTTGCCCTCAGACAGTATCAGACAGTGCAGGTACATCGGAAAATCAAATTAAAAGCCTAACAAAAGGGTCTCTTAATAGATATAATTTTTGTGAAACAGTCTGTCCAGAAGATGATCCTGCCTGTACGAATGGAATTAGTGATACGGAAGCGATCGAAGCTACTTTAAGTGGTAAGTTTGTTGGAAAAAAAGTTTATAAAGCACAAAGCAATGTTTTAACATGGAAGTATTATACTGATGATAATAAAATAATACATACTAGAATTATTTATGCAATTGACGATTCTGTTCAATATACACAATCTACGTATTGTTATTTTAAAGTATATATTTGTACTAGAATCCAGGTGGATGAAACTTTGGAAGATTGGCAATTAAAGGAGCTTGATTTTAATATAACAGCAAAAAATGGTCCATCTGTTGCTTATTTGTCATCACTAGTATATGCACTTGAGAATGGAGGAGTCCTCCCTAATCCACCTTTAAAAAAAGCAATGATTAATATCACTCCTGTAATCAAAGAAATGCGGGATGCTGGTTTTCCACCTGATTTCTTACAAGCATTATTATTTGACTTTAAAAGATGTGGTGATTGGGAACAATCTAGAAGTGCACAACTACAAAACATGTCTCAAGATCAACTAGCAAAAGACAGCTACAAAAGAGTTTTGTTTGGTACTGGTGATATACTTTGTGTCACTTACAATAGAGAATGCAGAGGTAATTCTATGTGGCATTATGAAGGGCCAGGTGGTGCTGTAGGTTGGAATATAGAATTGTATAGAAATCCGAATATAACAGATGAATTAGACAAAAGTATAGCAGATGCTCTTGAGGTAGTAAGAAAGTCTACTACCATAGAAAAAATGTTAGATAGAATATGTCATAGTAGCGACTTTATGACACGGATACGAGAACTGAAACAACTTGTTGACCTACATGGTCATAAAGCCGTTTACTATTATAAAGGCAATAAACCAGCAAATGAAAATAAAATTGAATCTAAAATAGAAAAGCTGATTACTATGATTTGTAGAATAGGTATGAAAGATATTTATTATAAATGCGAAGTATTCGAACGTCTATTGACTAGTCCTGATAATATATTAAAAAGTATAGTTGGGGATAAAATAGGAGGTAACGTTTGTACGACAGTTACTGATAACTATCTTATGGGGCTTAATTATTTGCGAGACATATTTACTAAAATGAATGTTAAATCAAAAGAAGCAGCTATTAGGTTTTTGATGTTTGTAGAAGCACCAAATAAAAGTGATCCAAATTATTTTACACAAGATATAAATACTTCTATACCAGAATTGGCTAATGAGGCAGTTTTCACAAATAATTTTAATGATGATGCTATAAAAGATGCAGCTGATGAAGATACTGGCATAGCCGCAATAATTTTGGCAAAAAGAATAATTTTCGGAAATAAATATAAAGGTAATACTCAGGATAAACTAGCTGAGTTTTTGGCAATTTATGAATGGTTAGATGCAGCTAGAAAACAAGAATCTGATAATGACTTATCAATTAATGGACTTGTTACAAAATATGCTGATTCAATTAATGGTGAAAATCCCGAAGGCGATCTTAGAAAGGCATTAGACCTTATACGAGATATTAAAACAACAACAATTAAAAATATTTTGCCTGATCCGGGTGTTCAAGCATTGAATGCGGGAGACCCAAGTGGGCATAAAAAAACTATTATAAATCATATTTTACAATTAGGTGAAGTTGACCCAATTTTTCAATTAAGTGATGGTACTTGGGTTTTTAATAAAGCGTTTGGTGCTAAGTCTTCATTAGGTGCTTTTAAGTTTAGAATTAAAGATATGAAGAAACTAGCTGATTATTTAAAATTAATGTATTATACTGGCTTTAAAACTAGAGCTAGATTCGGAACAATTCTAGGCGAATCTAGGAATTTGCCAAATGTAGAGGGACAACAATTATACAAACCAACAGATGATTGGACTATGTTTTCAAACATGGTTAAACAGACAATACCTACTCTAAAAGACCCAAATCATCCTCAATATTATATTGGATGGATACAAGATCAAATGATGGGGAATAGTTTTAGAAATTATGTTTCAAGAGAAGTGGAGAGTGCATGGCCCAAATTGAGAAAACATAACGAAGACAGCGAGTATGGCAAGATTCTGGAAGATTTTACAGATTTTGATTGCCCTGCATTATATAGAATAGTTCGTGATGGTACCATTGTTAGAAGTTATGTTATGACAAACCCAGATGTTATGACAAACCCAGATGCTGTCACAGCTTATTGTAAAACAATTTATTGTGATGCAAACAAACCTATAGTTGAAGGACTTAATATAAGTAGGTTGGCTCGTAAAGAATATAATTTAGAACAGACTGGATTAACTCCAGCTAAAAAGATAAATATTGTTTCTCAAGAAATTGACTCATTTTCTAGATGGTTGACTATTTTATTAGATTTTGACGATGTGGCTCTACAAGATGGAACTGTTATACCAGCGAAATCACCTTTTTCAGTAAATAATTTATATAAACGCTCTGCGTTTCTTAGTAATCTTTCTGGAAATATTGCTCAAGCAGCAACTGGAGGGGATGAAAAAGCAAATGATTTAATAAATGAAATGGGTGAGTTAGATGAGTTTGAAGGTGATACCAATATTGAAAAGTTTGAAAATATGATGAATATAGCAGTAAATAGTATTGGGTATGTAAATGCGGGCCTACCTGGACAACAGGATGAGGGAACGGATGGTGGCGATGCTGCGATGGTGGGTGCGGACGAGGAGTCGATCGGTGGAGCAAAAAAATTGCAAAAAGGCGGGGCAATTCCTTCAATCGAGGAGCAAAAAGAGATACAACTGAGATTGTTATCATATTTATTTTTAAACATGTCTGGTAAAGCAAGAGCTTTAATTTCTCCACTTACAGACCCAAGGCAGTTAATGATTATTTTACAAAAAATGGAAAGATTTGGAATTAATATTAATAACCAACAATTTGTATACAATGTTAAAAATAGCGCAGCATATAAGGTATTAAATAGTAATGGTCAAGTAAAATATGCTGATTTAAATACAAACTCTAGTCAAGCAACATTTCAATTACTTTCTTTATATTCTCAAATGGTTTATTATTTTGGTGATGATTATGATTTCCTAGGAACTTATAAAGTGTTTGACGATATAAAATATAATTTTATTGCTTCTATTAATTCTGAAATGAGTCCACTAACTGATGAAAACGGTGTTCCTTATAATGGTTATAATTTCAGACTTTTAGACGCGGTATTAAAAATATTTATTATGATAAATAATTTACATATTAGAGATCCAAAAGGTCAACCAAGAATACCATATATTCCACCTAATATACCTAAACAACAACCTACAGATACAGTTATGAGTGATGTAGATGTTATAGAATATAATATAGGAAATGATATAAGTAAATTATTTGAAAACGAATCAGGAGATCAGGGTGGTGGGACAAAGAGAAAGATGGCAGAACCAAATGTCCCGATGAAGATCCAAAAAACAACCACTAGGGAAAGATACTTAGATAATATAGAAAATAATATAGACTTATTGGAAGGATTAAATGATTCCATAATTAGCGAAAATGAACAAAATGATATTAACACGTATTTTGATAATCCTGAACATGATCCTCAAAAAAAAGCAGAAGAATATAACAATTGGTTTATAGGAAACGCTGATAAAATAGGATTTGATATATCTGTATCGCCTCCAACAATTCAATCACAAATAGTATCGAAGTTACTATATTTAATATTAAAGAGTAAACTTGAAACAGGAGTTCCTGGTGCAAAATATTATACAGTCCCAGATGAAAATATTAAAAGAGAATTAGATGGAATGTTAAAATATACAATACCTTTTTCACAATCAATAAAACCTGATCCTACGAGGGCCACACAGTATTTCATATTGCCTCATATAAAATTATTACTAGCATTTTCTGCTATTCAATCATTCTTACCAGCAACTACCGCCGAAAGAAGAGAAGACCCATTATTTATGTTATTTTTCCAAAATCCTTTTGCGCTTCATACTGGTGTAGGAATAGATTTTGCATATACTAAATGGCAAGACAATACAATAATTAATAGCATATACCTGATACTTTATAAATTATTATTATTTGAAGAACAAGGAACTTATACACGTTTTGAAAATAGTGGTGTTCTGATGGGAGGTAAAAAGAAGAAAACAAGAAAAAGAAGAAAGAAAAATCGAAAAACCAGAAAAGCAAAAAAGAAAAGACAAAACAAAAAGAGAAAAACTCGAGTAAAGAGAGATAAAAGGAAAAAGAAA
>Ga0181388_1000326_pt1 | contig 16572 bp, 21 predicted proteins | sample 11SPOviralmetaG_FD_130120 | JGI IMG/M metagenome (GOLD analysis project Ga0181388, IMG submission 130120) | Marine viral communities from the oligotrophic San Pedro Time Series (SPOT) site, San Pedro Channel, CA, USA - 11 SPOT_SRF_2010-05-17 | ecosystem: Environmental > Aquatic > Marine > Strait...
ATTCTAATGATTCTAATGATTCTAATGATTTTAAACATTTATCTAACTCATTTATTATAGAATATACACCCAAGGGGAATGTCATAATGAAATATGATTATGATAATAATTCTATTGATTATTTTTGCGATTGTGCTATTTCTAATGATATTATACGCACAGTGTTTCAAAGATTTACAATTATTAATCATTGCTTTCCTCTATATTTTGGACATATTGAAGAAGAAGATAAAATAAAAAGTTCTGTTAATTATAATTCTATTCATACTAATAATATTATCAAAAAAAAATCTATTTCCTCCAAAATTTTTGAAGCTAAAAAATCTAATGTATTTGTTAAATTAAAACAAAAATCTAACTTACGACAAGTATTAGATAAAAATGATAATAAACATGATAATAAACATGATAATAAACATGATAATAAAGATGATAAAGAACAAATTAAACAAATAGAAAGTAAATTACCCGGATTCTGCACTATTCGCAATTCAGGTAAATTTTATAATGCTAATATTTTTAAAAAATCTATTCTAAATTTTCAAAATACTAATACTATTGGTAAAAAAATTAGCTTTCGTGATTTTAAAAATAAAATTTTTTAGTGTTTTTTTATCTATAAAATAAAATATAAAATAAAATATATACTTCAATATATACTAATATACTATGGTTGAAAATAATAAAAAACCTAACACTAATATTGTTGGTTCTTACCCTAATTCACCTGTTGCTAAATCTAAAACTAATATTCTTGCTAATGTTACAAAAGATGATAATCAAAATAATAATAATATTACTAATATTTTTGGACAATATGGAAAAGAAAAACAAGATGGTGAAGTTGATGATGCATTTGAAGATGAAGATGAAAAAATACTTTTTCAAGACATTGCTTCTGTTGCAAAAACTGGTGTTACTAGAGTTTATGATTCGGGTTCTAATCTTGCTATTACACAATTTGTTTATTTTCTTGATAAGACTACCGACCTTATCACTTATTTTTCACTTGGATATCGCTCTTTAAATTCTATTGATAAAGAAGAAATTATTAACAATTTAAAGGCGAAACGAGATATTTTAATGGAAATCGCATATGACCCTAGAGCAGTTAAAATTATTAAAGATTTGTCTTTTGCTCTTTCTAATATTTTATCAGAAATTATTGGTTCTGCTGGCCCTACTATTCAAAAAGCTCAAGAAAAACTTGCTAATTCGCTTGGCGGAGGCATTGATAAAGTTTCTGCAAGAGCTATGGCTTCCATTAGAAATATGATACGTATTATTCCTGGCGCTGGTGATGCTTTTATTATTATGGAAAATTTATTTAAAATTGGTCAAGTTGCTACTGATATTGGTAGAACATTTGCTACGTCTACACAAACATTTACTGACGCATATAAAGAAATCAAAGATGTTGCTAATGATAATCCTGTTATTAAAGAACAAATGGATTTTTTTAGAAATTCTGCTAAAGAATTTGAATATATTCGCGATAAAATTAAAGGCAAAATGGGTAAAATGGGCAAAATGGGAAGTAAATTTGGTGGCCAATTTCCTAAAAATACAGATGAAGCCTCAAATAAAATCAAAATTGGTATTAATAAATCTAGTAAAAACTTAGCCGGGGCTATTGATAATGTTACACACGCTATTACTAAGAACAAATCTTTTGAAAATAAACAAGGTGGAACAGGAAGACACGCTTATAATAAAAATGCTAAGAGAAAAAGAAAACTAAAAAAACAAAAAAACAAACACGTTTTTAGAAGCAGAAAAAAGTGTATTAAAATTAATCTCAGTTCTACCAGAAAAAAAAAATAATTTATATTTTTTTTAAATAAAAAACAATAATTATGCTTTTTATTTAACCTTATTAATTATTAATTATAAATTATTCTTATTATCTTTTTCATTTTTTTTCATTTTTTTACATTTGTTCTTTAATACTTCTTACTGCTTCTCCCTTCTCCTCAGAACTCATTTTATTCCATACTTTTGATACTTCCTTAGAAATTTCACCAAATGTTAGTTCAGGATTTTCTTTTTTTACGATTTCGCGTTGAGTCTTGGTAAATATGATATAGTTATTGGGAGGACGCTTTTCGTTTTTACGTGCTTCCTTGCGAGCTTTCTTCTCTGCCTCCTTGACTGCCAATTTCTCCGCCTTGGCATTCTCCTTTGCATCAATCTTTGATTGCTTCTCTGCCTCCTTGGCTGCCAATTTGTCGACCTTTGCCTTCTCCTTTGCATCAATCTTTGCTTGCTTCTCTGCCTCCTTTGCATCAATCTTTGCTTGCTTCTCTGCCTCCTTTGCATCAATCTTTGCTTGCTTCTCTGCCTCCTTAGATGCTTCCTTCTCTGCCTTCGCTTGCTCCTTCTCTGCCTTTGCTTGCTCCTTCGCTAGTTCCTTCTCTGCCTTCGCTTGCTCCTTTGCTTGCTTCTTCGCTGCTTCCTTCTCTGCCTTCGCTGCTTCCTTCTCTGCTTCCTTCTCTGCCTTGATTTGTGCCTTCTTCTCCATCTTCAAATCTTTCTCTTCTTGGGTCATTACTTTCTTGGACATCTTTGTTGATACGCTAGTGGACATTTATTTGTTGCTTTTTTGCTTTTACTTTATATCTCTTCTATATAAGTTTCTGAAAAAATCAATTTATTTCTATTTTTTTTTCATTTTTTTTCATTTTTATGAAAAAATGTAATTAATAATTAATAATTCACAACAAACCACTTCTCTACTCGGTTATGGACACTGAGAACATATTATATGGACGTGGAACAAACCCAGACCTCACACAATCCCAGTCTGACACTAGCAATTCAATCCACGTATTTATACCATTAACTGGTTCTATTTTTGAAATGAACCCATCCACATCCAAGGGTGTCATTATATCCATCACTACACAATTTAATGACAGATGACGCGCCACCAGCACACGCTTATCTCCGTCTGTCATGTTTCCAAGGCAAATCTTTGCTGCACGTCGTTGGCCGATTTTCTCCATATTTGTCTTCTTATACGATGACAACTCACGCTTCTCTACTAACATATTTCTGTTATCTTGTTATTTATATATGTTGACATTAAGTTGAGAGAAATTTCAATTTTTATAAAAAAAAATAAAAATCATGTATTTCTATTATATATTATATATTACATACTAATTACTTAATAATAGTAATGCCATTACTGCTTCTGTTTCTGGTGATACTTCTATTTTTTTTTCATAATAAGGTTTAAATTTTTTTAATACTATCTCTTTACAACTATTACATACTGACCATACTGAATTTTTATAATGAGGAAAAGATGATACACAAGCTGGATGACCACATACCGCATATCCACAATTATCGCACATTTCTAATCCATCAAATACATCACATTCTTTACAACTTACATCATAATCTGTATACATATCTCGCTTTCTTATTCTTTTTCACTTTTCTATTTTACTTTTATTTTTTTCACATTTTTTTTTCAATTTTTTTTCATTTTTTTATTTTTTTATTTTATAAATTTAAATTCTTATTTATAAATATTTATATTAAATATAATAATGTCTAGCATAGAAGATGATTTTCAACATTATTCGCGAGCAGTAAAACTTGTTTCTAATAGACCTTCTGATGAAGACCTACTAATTTTATATGGGTTGTATAAGCAATCTACTATTGGCGACTGCAACACTATTGAACCTGGTTTTTTTGAATTTACAGAAAAATCTAAATGGAATTCATGGAATAGTTATAAGGGTAAAGGTAATCAAGAATCTATGAATCTTTACATACAAAAAGCAAAATATGTTATTAATAACTATAGTTAATTTTATATATATATTAATTATTTTCAACAAAAAATAAAAAATCAAGTTCATTTTTTATTTTTTATTTTTTATTTTTTAAAATAATACACCCCGACAACACGGGCAGTTATTTCTCGTTTGAAGATGTTTAAACATACACGATGAGTGAAATTTATGTCCACAAGATGTAACCATTATATCAGTTTCACCAAATTCATCCATACAAATCGCACACTCAGTTGCTTCTACTTGTCTTTCTACCTTTTCTACTAGTTTTACTTCTTCCATTGGCACAAAAATATTATTATGTAAAGTTCTTGCTAATCTAACTCCATTCATATTTCTGTATATTACGTTTCCAAAAGAAGAACCTCGAACACCATTGGGAAACGCATTTCTTATTGTTGTTATATATTCTGTCAAACCTTCTTCACTCAAATTTGACATATACATCTGAACTGATTGATTAACTATATTTTCCAATTGATTATTAACTTGATTTAGCTGTTCTCGTTCTCTTTCAAATCGCTCACGTTGGAGTCTCCAATTTTCTATTCTTACTTCACGACGTTGCTCTCTATAATATGCTAGATTTTCTATGCGTTTTCTTTCTAAAATGGTATTTGTTGCTACACCTACCGCTATATCTCTCGTAATATCACTCCCTTCTTCCTCACCTCTTTCCATAATAACACGTATTTCCATATCTACATCTTGCTTAAATGAATCACATCTTTGACGATTGTGTGTTGTGCATCTACAATAAGAACAAGGCATCTTTTATTACTTTTTATTTTTCTTTTATTTTTCTTTTATTTTTCTTTTATTTTTATAGTTTTAAAAGCAATTTATTTTAATTTTTTATGCAAAAAATTTAATTTATCATATACATTTTTTTTTCCATTTTTATAATACAAATTCTATATCACTTGTATTATAATTATATTATTCAGGTCTCACTGGGAATTGAACCCAGGTTGCGGGAATCAAAACCCCGAGTGATAACCATTACACTATAAGACCACATTGTTTTGGATGTTGCTTTTGAGTATATGGGAGTTTACAACATCACAATTATATATTGCATATTCTTTTTATATTGTTTTATTTTTATTGTTTTATTGTTTTATTGTTTTATTGTTTTATTGTTTTATTGTTTTATTTTTATTATTTTATTTTTATTATTTTATTTTTATATCAAAAAATATATCTAATGTGTTTTTTAAACTTTTATTATTATCTTCATCACTAAAATCATTACTTATATTCAACTCTGTTATGTCCATATTTACTAATTTTTTACTTCTCATTAGTTGTCTTAATATTGTTTGTGTTTGAAATTTTAATAACCCGGACTTTACACTTGTTCCGGTTGAAGGTATTATAGTTGGATCTAAACTATCTACATCAAACGATAAATGAAATGGATCATCTTTTATAAAATTCATTATTTGTAAATATAATGGATATATATCTGCATTATTAAAATTATCTACGTCTATTACTTGTATATTATTATCTTTTATTACTTTTTTTTCATATTCATCTAAATCACGAATACCAATATATATAAGGTTTTTCAAATCTAATTTGTTTTTTATGAAATCAAATTTGTATTTCTCTGTTTCTGATGCTTTACTTCTTGCTTCTGTTAATCCGGATAAAAAAGATAATGGCATTCCATGAACGTTTTTTGAACTTGATTCTTCATGAGTATTTATGTCTGCATGAGCATCAAACCATATTACTTTTGCATTTGGATGTTTATTTAATGTGTATGCTATACTGCCTATTGCCATTGAATGATCACCACCTATGTTTATACGTCTTCCTTCCACTTCTTTATTTTTTTCATATAAATTTCTTAAATTTTTGTTTAATGTTTCTATTATATTACGACTATTATTCACTTTTACATGATGGAATTTGAATGAATTATTTCTTTCCCTTTTCATTATTTCTTTTAAAATATAAGGCGTGTTTCTTACACCCATTAACTTTTGACCTGCACTATGTGGAAATAATAATATATTTTTTATCATTAAGCAAACTTTTTATTTATATTGTTAATAATTATTTAATTATCTTTATTATTTTTAATTTATTCATTTATACGTAGTTTAAATTTACTAAAAAATGTATATTCATTATATTATACTTATCATATTATGAATAATGTTCAAAAATTGAAACATTATGCTAAAACACCAGAATATAAAATTTATTATTCTCTTATTAATAGCATTGTTCTTATTATTACTAGTGCTATTTTTTGGTTATATAGTAATAATGACAATTTTATTTATTTAAAAAAATATTTTATATATTCAGGACTTTTTTTTTACACAACTGATTCTATTATTGAATTAAATAATAAAAACTATTTAATGATTCCACACCATATTATCAGCATTTTTGGTATTTCATGCTTATTTTTCTTTAATGATTATAGCGACTTAATGAATACAACTTTTAAACATATTTGTTTCTTAGAACTTACTGCTGCTTTACTTTGCATTAGAGTTATTTTAAAAGATAATGATTTATTATCTCTTTCTTATGATTCAGCACTTTTAATTATTTATATGTTTTTTAGGAATTTTCTTTTAGCTAAATTTGTTGTTTATGATGCTAAAATATTTAATTTTTTCAAAAATGATTTTCACCATAAAGTTGTTAATATTGTTTCGGGATTTATTTATATGATGTCTTTCTATTGGTCTGTTAAATGGGGGTGTTCTATTATTAAGTATAATGTTATTGATAGAAATCAAAATGAAGAACTTGATGCGTTAGTTCAAGAATATTGTCATTATAATTTTACTTAACCTATTGTATAAAAATAATTAACATACATTTATTTGTTTATTATTTTTCATTTTCTATTTCTTTTTATTGATTTTTCTTCTTGTTTTTCTTTTCATTGTTTTTCTTTTCATTGCTTTTCTTTTCATTGTTTTTCCTTTCATTGCTTTTCTTTTCATTGTTTTTCTTCTTTTTTTTCCTCCTTCTCCTGGGAGGGGGGAAAGAGGTCCTCCAATTGGACCATTCATCCTCACGTTTTCTCTACGTGTGGGTGTGGAGTTAGTAGACATTGAATATTTTGGGGGATATAGGTCTATTGGGGTCTCACTGGGATGATACGCGACTGGTGGCATGTGTTCACTAAAATATGGGGGTTGTTGGAATGCTTGGTTTTGGAATGCTTGGCGTTTGAGTGCTTCGTTTTGTGCTGCTTTATATTCTTCCGTGACTTCCATCGCACCATAATATGGATCATTTGGATTTGCACCATCGAGTCCAAGTCTTTCACGTTCTTCTTTATTATATTCTTTTTGACTTTGTGTAGATGCTTTTTGACTTTGTAACCTTGTTGGCATTTTCACTGGACAATTATAATATATACGCATAAATAAAAAATAATTAATTACATATAAATTTATTTTTACATCTGTTTTTTTGTTGGTCGCTATTATATTTTACCCTCGTGCTAATGTAACATTTTCCAAACCTTGACCATTCATTATTTGCTCAAGTCGCCCTGGTAATTGATGTGGTATTTGATGTATATAATTACTATTACTATAATAATTTTCTAAATTATCGTTACGATATTGCCAACCAATTATATTTTCTTCATTTTGTTGATTATTATTGTTTATATTATTATTGTTTATGTTCTCTATTTCAGGTTCTTCATTTTCATTATTATCGCCAATATAATAATCTACTATATCTTGAATTTCAACTGCTGTTAATTCTAATTCATTTGGACCTATTTGTTCCATTTGTTCCATTTGTTCTTCATCATCAAATAAATATTCACGACAACAGGGACATTTTCTATTTCTATTTTCTCCTATATTTGTTGTACTATTTATATGTATTGTTAAACAATCATAACAAAATGTATGTAAACATCTTGTTGTTATTGTCATACTACTTGCCATACTGCTAATACATATTGGACATTCGTTCTCACGCACTTCGGTTATTGTTTGCTCCTCTCGTGACCTTTCACTACTTACTTCATGACAATACTCCATATTTTTTCACCCTTTTGTATTTATATTTAATTATAACTCTTATCTTTTTATCTTTTATTATTTTTATTCTTATTTTTCAATTTTTTTGTATTTACTTTATCTTTTTTATATCTTTTCTATTAACACTTTTTTTTGATTTGCAAAATATTCCACTAAATTATCATTCTTATAATCATTTATATAATATATATGTTCTATTCCTGATGCTAAAAGTAAACGCGTACATATTATACAAGGATAATGAGTTATATAAGCGTCACAACCACTTGATGAAACACCACGCTTCGCACAATCACATATTGCATTTTGTTCAGCATGAATTGTTGCCTGCTCATGATTATCTCTTACTATGCTTTTATGGGGACAACCTGGCAAAAATCCGTTATATCCTTGACTTATTATTCTATTGTCCTTCACTAATAAACAACCCACTTTCATACGCTCACACGCTGAACGTTTTGATGTTACTTCCACTATTTCTTTAAAATATGTTTTCCAATCTGGTCTGACATTTTCCATTCTTATATCTTGAGAGAAAATTTCTCTCAAAATATACAATATTTATTCATTTTATATATCATTGGTATTGATTTTTATATATACATATTCCCAAAATTTTTGTTTCATTTTTTTATTCTTGAGAGAAAGAGAGAAATTTATTAATAGAGAGAAATAACAAAACTATCGCGCTTACTTCTTATTCTATACTTATTTAAAGATTTATTCATTTTTAATATATTATTTAAAAGTATATTAATGTTTATTCAAACCATTCGCAACTTTTTTTCTAAAGATATTAGACCTCTTGGTAGGTGGCATCGTATTTATGATCAACGCACTCTTTCACGTCGTATTGACCTTGCCAATTATGACCATTGTGGACCTTGTGGCAATGATGATAAAATTCCTATTACCAAACAGGGTAATAAATCTAAATCTAAATCTTTATCTAAATCTTTATCTACACAACATTTACCTGTTGGTAAACCTAACGATGTCAAATTTGATGCCAAATTAGGAGCATTTAAGTAAACTTTTTTATTCGTTTATATTATATATATGAATAAAAAAAAGACTTTTTTTGATTTGAGAAACTTTGATAATTATATTAATTATGAAAAACGTAAAAAGGAACTTTTTAAAGGTTATCAACAAGGCTATATAGCACAAATAGAAGATTCTTTAAACGCAACTGACGCACGATATAAATATACTAAAATAACTGGAACACCTGAAACCTTAGGCGAATATAAGGCTAATAATGAATATTTAAAAAACAAAGGCAAAGTTATTGAAGATATTAAAAATAATTTACAGGATAAAGATAGAATTTTAAGAATAGAAGAAAATAGAAAAAATTCTTCTGGTAGTAGAACAATTAATAGTGACGAATCTTTGCAACAATTCCCAAACGATCCTATTAAAACCCAATTTTTTGATTGGATTAAAGAAGAAGCACACAAAATATATTCGGATTTACGTAGCTTTAATTTATTATCTGACACGCAAAGGGCTACAATGGAGATTGAAGAATATCAATTGAAAATGAAACGACAACACGAAGAAGAAGAAGCCTATCAAGATTATTTAAATAATCTTCCAACACATAATTCAAATGGTAATACTATACATTATAATTCTAATGGTCAACGTGTTGCCAGTTGGGAAGAAGAACAGGCACATTGGAATAGTGTTATGGCAGATCAAGAAAGAAATAAAATGCAGGAGGAAAATTGGGATAGTCAATATATGAGAGAAGAAGAAAAAAGACAAAAAGAAGAAAAAGAAGAAAAAGAAAAGCCAGTTGTATCCGTTTTTGATGTTAAGAACCCAAAGGTTGATATGCGTAATAAATTAAGAGAACGAGCTAAAAAGAAAAGGGCGGAAGCTGAGGCGGCTGCTCGTGAAAAGACTGGTTCTATGCCTGCACCCCCACCACTAGCAGTTCCCCAAGAACTTACTAATGAATGGGTAGAAAAAATTTCTAAATCCAAAGGAACGACATATTATTTCAATACAAGAACAGGAAAAACATCTTGGGTAAAACCACCAACAATACCACAAGAACTTTATCATATTGGTTGGAGAACTAGATATGATACAGATAAAAATAAATATGTTTTTGATTTTAAACCTGAAGAAGTTTGGAATGCAACAAAAATGCCTGAAAATATGGTAAGAAATGTTGAAAACCTTCCCGTTAGAAAAAAGGCAATAGGTTGGAGTTCTGCTTTATCAACAACAAGAGGATATTATTATTATACAAATAATAATACAGGACAAATTACATATCAAGACAATGCGGTGAAGGGTGGTAAAAAAACAAGAAAGGGTAAGGGTAAGGGTAAAGGTAAAGGTAAAACTATGAAGAAAAATATTAAAGTCAACAAATCTATAAAGAAAAAACAAAGGAAAACTAAAAGAAAAGGAAAAAACTAAGGAAAAGTAAGTAAATACATTTTTATATATATTTCCCTCCACTTATTTTCTGTCAAACTTGTGTTCAAATTTGTGTTATATTTTGTGTTTATATTTGTGTGTGTGTGTGTTCTCATTTTCAATAGAAATAAATTGATTTTTATATTTCTATTTGATACTTTCTAAAAATAGAATTTAATTAGATTTAATTAAAATATGACTTCTGTAGCATCATCGCTTCCTGTATGTCTTCCTTGTGTTCCTCTTTTTAAGCATCTACCTATAGAGATTGAAAATGAAATTACTTTGTTTAGAGATTCACATATATTTCATCAAAAGCTTACCAAATCTCTTGTAGAATTACAAGAAAAGGTTTACCAACGAACTGCTAAACGTTTACAACTTTCTTTACAACAAATAGAAATATTGATTGAATGGAGAAGGGATAATGACTTAGGTCAAGATACTTGGATTGAATGCTTTTATGATATTATTATGGATGACCCTGCTTCAGTATACGAATTTGTTGAACATTTGTCTTTTTGCGGGTGCTGTTCTCGTCATATGTGCAATAAACCAGACCATAATGACTTATTAAATAAAAATACTAATTTTGATAATGTAAACAATAATAGTCAAAAGATGGATTATAGTTGTAAATGTAATTGTCGCCATATTTCACGTATGATGTGTAAAGTAGTAAGTACTAATTAGTAAGTATTAGAAATTAAATATAGTATTGTTTTGTTGTCTTGTAACTTAATTAACTAACCTTTTTTCTTTTTTATTTAAAAATATTTTTAATATATATATTATTATGAATGATATAGTTATTATTGGCGGTGGTATATCTGGATTATATATATTAGATGAATTAACTAGCAAATATAGCAATCTTAAAATAAAGTTACTTGAAAGAGACCCACAAGTTGGTGGAAGAATTAGCACTAAATATTATAAAAATGGTTCTGTTAAATATGAAACTGGCCCTTGGAGATTTCATCATAGTCATCTAAATTTAATTAAATTATTAGATAAATATAATTTGAAATATTTCCAAAATTCTAGTAGCGATGTTAGTGCTAAAAATAGTGAGATTTATACTTGTAAATATGGTGATAAAAAAACCCCAAATGGAAATGCAAACTTTAAACAATCCACACAAACATCTGGTTTATCTATAAGAGATACTTCATTATTAAATAATACTTGCTCTTCAAAAAAATACGAATCTATTTCCAAAATACCATTAGTTATGGATTCAACTTCAAAACCCTATGATGTTAAAAATTATTATAAAGGCGAATATTTTGTTGTTGAAAAAGGATTTTCAGAATTAGTAGCACAAATGAATGCCAAATTACAACAATTCATTTTTTGTAATTCATATGTTATTGATGTTGTTAGGTCACATAATCATTATATTATTACATATCGTAGAAGAAATGGTAATAATTATACAACATATTCGGTTAAAACACGATATCTTTTTTTATGTATTCCACCTAATTTTTGTAAAGAATGGACTATTGTTTCAAAATATTTATTACCTTTAATACATAGTGTTGATACTATTCCATTACATCACATTTATGGTTATAGTAATAAACTTGATACACTTAATGACAACAAATTTTATATTAAAAATGATACAGAACTTAGTCAAGTTATTAGTGGCGATTTTGATAATAATTGGTTTCAGGTTTCTTATTCCTCCGGAGAAGATGCTAAATTTTTTTATCGTCTTAAGCAAACGAATCCCTCCCTATTTTTTTCTACAATTAAAAAAAAATTAGCTCAATTAAATATCAAAATTCCCATTACTAAAATTGAGAGTTTTTATTGGGAACACGCAATACATTTTTGGAAACCCGCGTTTCATTTTGATTTAAATAAAAGTATGAAAAAGAGTATATATCCACACCCTGTTAATTTACCTAATCTTTTTTATACTGGGGAAGCATTTAGTGATATACAGGGGTGGATTGAAGGTTCTCTTTCTACTAGTAATTTAGGTTTATCTACATTTTATGCAGTTAAAGAACAAAAATATATTTTTAAACCTATACAACTAAAAACTAACCAATATGTTATTCTTGATGGGAGATATTTAGATGTTAAAAGATGGAAACTCGTTCATCCTGGTTCAACTGCTGCAATCAAAAATCATTTAACAGAAGATGTTTCAGACCTTTTTAGACAAATTAATCATACACATTATTCTTGGGTTGTAGTCAATAGTATTCAAACATATTGGATTTATAATAATAAGATTGGTATGTTTGCTATTGTTAAATAGGAGATGGGGGTGGATATTAACTTATATATAAATATATATATGTATATGAATTTGGAAGAAGAATTAAATAAACACGATAAAAAGTGTTATAAAGAATTAGTAAAAAATGAACTATATACTGAATTCAAAATATATAACAAACAATTTAAATTTATCAAGGAGGAACTGAACAAAAAAATAGAAAGGATTGTAAAACATATAACAGAACTAAAACGGAATAAGATAGTTATATTATCAGGTTATCCTGGTTCAGGGAAATCAACAATAACAAAAGGATTAAAAGATAATAATTATAAGGTTTTAAGTTTAGATGATAAAATTAAAGATTATAAGGATATGGTAGATAAAACACGATATTATATGAAACGAGGTATGACAAAAAATATAGTATTAGATGGAACATTTTTGAAACAAGAACAAATTGATATGTTTGAATGGGTGAAGGGGGAGAAGGGTCACGATTTAATAATAATACATATAGATATTCCAATGATATATGCATATTTTAATAACATAAAAAGATGTTTAGATAAACGGAATAAGAGAACATATGTTCCTTATGGGGTGTATATATCAATGGAGAAATCAAAAACATTAATAGTGCCGGATAAGAATTCATATATAATTACTTATAAGTAAATGGAGGTATTTTTATCTATCATTGTGTTAAAATGTAAATATATTAATTCCAAAAATTTTGGAGGGAATTAATATATACTGAGCAATATAGTGGAATGCAGTGCGACCCAACGGAACTATTCCCTCCCCAACGGGCTGCTGAATATGGTGTAAATCAGGGTATTTAATAAAACGGAGAAATCGGTAGCAAACTGAGAAACCGGTAGCAAAACGTGCCTTATGCTTAAATGGTATTTTCAATGATTAAATCTATGAGTGTTCTTATTGGACGCCGAGGGAGCCGAGTTGTTTAAGTTGTTTGACAATATATATAATTCCCACCCTAGTTTGAGTTCTAATTTGAGTTCTAATTTGAGTTCTAATTTGAGTTCTAATTGGATGCAGATGGGTGTTTGGGTTTAAGTTGTTTTAATTTATATATAATTCCCAGCCCAATTGTATTTCAACCCAATATAATATAAGGAGGTAATGTTATATAGTATATAGTATAATGGAGCCGTTTATTATATTTTTGATAATTTTTGGCATTTTTGTTTGTTTTGGGTTGTGTAGTCCGTCAATAGCAGGAAACCCGACCGACACCACGAGCGATAACACAGGTGGTTCTGGTGGAGGTTGATGTCCTGTTGATGTCCTGTTGATGTCCTGTTGATGTCCCAACGGAACTATTCCCTCCCCAACGGGCTCCACAATATGGTGTAAATCAGGGTATTTAATAAAAGCGAGAAATCGGTAGCAAACTGAGAAACCGGTAGCATAAATAGTCCCTTATAATAATAGTTTTTTTACTATATTTCTTCCTAGTTTGTCTTCTAATATGTGTTATTGTTTGTGTTCTAATTTGACTTCTAATTGGACTTCTAATTGGACTTCTAATTGGACTTCTAATTGGAGTTCTAATTGGAGTTCTAATTTGATGCCGAGGGGAGGCGGGGGTTTAAGTTGTTTTATAATATATATAATCCCCTGCAAAGTTTGGAGTTTATTTATATTTATATTATATAAGTATGCCCCGACCGCCAGCCCGTCATATGAATTATACTGGGTTTGACTTGAAAACTATAGGTACGCAAGTACGACACGCAACCCCCAAATTTTATCCAGGTATGAACTATATAAAAGCAAAAGAAATGAAGATGAATACATATTACTATTATGAATTAAGAAACCCTTGTGAAGGAGAAGATTGCATAATAAACAAGTTTATAGTGCAATTAGTAGACAAATTGGATGGTTTGCCTTCAATCAAAATAAAAATAATTAGAGTAATAAAAAACCCTAGCAATTATCCATATCAGGAAAATAAAATATACAACGTTCATCTTTTAAGTAATCATACGTATGATGGTAGTATTCATACTGCTACATATTATAAAATGAATTCCCCTGGAATTTTAGCAAACAATCTCCTTCCTCTTCCTCCACACGTGGGTGAAATAGTTGGAAATTATGTAGGTCGTGCTGGAAAGAGAAAAACTAAAAAAGGTAAAAATAAAAGAAAACAAACTAAAAAGAGAAAGGTTAAAACTATCAAGAAGAATAAGAAGCGCTGAGTTTAATTTTAATTTATTCCCACCCCAATTGGTTCGCTAATTTCGTTCTATATTGTGGATATTCACTCTAATGTTTCTCATAAAAATAATATAATATGATTACTATATATTATGCTCTCATTTAAAGAGAGATTTGTATTATTTTTGGTTGGTTGTATAGGTAGTCGCCTATTATTTACATATATTGCGAAAAATATTAATGTAGAATATTTACCCTATTTAGGATACATTGCGTTGTTACCCGCAATCGGTATGTTATACATATATATAACCGGTTCAAGGGATTATGGAGCTGAAGCTGGTGGAAAAATATGGTGGAATTATATGCGGCCAATTCACTCATTCCTTTTATTCTTATTTGCATATAATGCTATTGTTAAAAATAAAGATGTTGCATGGAAAATCATTTTGTTAGATACAATTATTGGATTAGGTGCGTTTATCAATCAACATTTTGTAAAATAAAAATAAAAGTAAACAAACTAAAAAAGAGAAAGGTTAAAACTATCAAGAAGAATAAAAAGCGATGAGTTTAATTTTTATTTTATTTTTTTCCCACCCCAATTGGATAGCAAATTTCGTTCTATATATCATATATTTAATTTTATAGTCCACCATTTTTTATAATTTTTTTTATATATTCGTCATCGCAAATATTTGCTTTCCCTGGACTAATAATTTTATTTATTTTTTTATTATTCATAACATGTGTACCTTCATGATTAAATTTATTCATTTTACTATGGTTAATAATCAAGTTGTAATTTATTTTCTTAATTTCTTTTGTTATTCTCTTTAAACTTTTCAAAATTGATTTTGAAGTCATTTTTAACGTTTTACTTTATTATAAAATATATTATAAAGTAAAAATCAATTTTATTATAAAATATATTATTATAAAATATCTCTATATTATATAATATTATGCAATACGACGGATTAAATGCCTGGAAACAGAGTCCCCTCCCAGACCCAGACGAGCAGAAAGCTGTTAGTTTTTCCACAAAAATGAGTGGCTCAAACAATGGAACAAGCGTTAATTCCATCAAGTATATGGACCGGTATCACAAACAGAATCCCGTCGGACGCGACGAATGGCGCACAAATCCAAATATATATACTAGTAAAAAACACCCACGACTCACAAAACACGGCTTTGCTCAAATAGACCCATATACTCAAAAACCATACAATAATCCTATACCACAGAGCCCTTTCAGTAGTGCTAAACGCGGTGGTGGAAAAAATAAAAGTAAAACTAAAAGTAACCGCAGAAAACTTATAGGAGGTAAAAATGCAACTAAAAGAAAACGAAAAATAAAACTAACTAAAAAAAAAAGGGAAAAACTATGAAGAAGAGAAAGAATTAAAGACTATTATTCACTCCACTACTTGCAGTATAATTTGAGTTCAATATTGTATTCCAATTATATATATACTATACTATACTATCCCTCACAACGCTACTATTTACCTTTCTCTCTTTTCTCTCCACTATTTCAATATTTATTCGCTAAAACATAATACAGAGAAATCGGTAGCTTACTGAGAAACCGGTAATTATTTTTTTTTTGCTATTTTGAGAGAAAATATGTATTGGAGAGAATTGTACTCCTGGTTTGGATGCTGATTCACTCCACAATTGGAGCCGAGGTCTTTAAGTTCTTTTTATTATTATTTTTTTGAGAGAAATCAAAAAGTTAAAAAAACAGGGTACAAAAGCCAGCACCAAAAACAAAAAAGGACAAGAATAAATGTCCAAAACGCCTTTTTTGATTAGATTTTATAAGCTCCAAAAAAACCGATTTTCG
>Ga0181388_1000328_pt1 | contig 16525 bp, 32 predicted proteins | sample 11SPOviralmetaG_FD_130120 | JGI IMG/M metagenome (GOLD analysis project Ga0181388, IMG submission 130120) | Marine viral communities from the oligotrophic San Pedro Time Series (SPOT) site, San Pedro Channel, CA, USA - 11 SPOT_SRF_2010-05-17 | ecosystem: Environmental > Aquatic > Marine > Strait...
GAATTAGATTTTATTGATAAAGTATATGAAATGGGTGATTTAAAAGGATGTCCAAAATATGATTTAGTATCATTTATTAAACATAGAGTAAATACTAAAATGAGTGATTTAGGCTATGGTGCTATAGTTAATGGTATAGATCAGGATGCAGTAAAAAGAATGAAATGGTTTGATAGTCTATCAGGTGGAAAACAACATACTGATTTTTTCGCAAATAGAGTAACAAACTATAGTAAAGGAGTTCAAAATTGGGACGCAAATAGTTTATTTTAAAATTATGGAAAATAACGCATTACAAGTAGATTATAGTAATTGGGAAGCTGGAAAACAATATCCAGAGTGGATGGATGAAATATCTTTAGCTACAATAAGTAAAGGATATTTACTCCCAGGAGAAACAGTAAAATCAGCATATAGAAGAGTTGCTAATGCATCTGCTGTTAGACTTAAGAAGCCAGAACTATCAAATAAGTTTTTTAAACTTATGTGGAATGGTTGGTTAGGTTTAGCATCACCTGTTTTATCAAACATGGGTACAGATAGAGGATTACCTATTTCATGCTTTGGTATTGATACACCTGATTCTATACGTGGTATAGGGTTAACAAACGCAGAACTAATGAAATTAACAGCATCCGGTGGAGGTGTAGGCATTTCATTAAATCGCATTAGAAAACGTGGTACTGAAATAGCAGGAAATGGTAAATCTGAAGGTGTAGTACCTTGGGCTAAAATTTATGATTCATCAATTATTGCTACTAATCAAGGAAATGTTAGAAGAGGGGCAGCATCAGTAAATTTAGATATTGAGCATGGAGATATAGATGAATTTTTACAAATTCGTAGACCTAAAGGTGATCCTAATAGACAATGTTTAAACTTACACCAATGTGTAGTTGTTGGAGATCCTTTTATGAGAAAGTTAGAAGCAAGAGACCCAGAAGCAATGAATAGATGGGCTACTGTTTTAAAATCAAGAATGGAGACAGGAGAACCTTATATAATGTATAAGGATAATGTAAATAAAGATAACCCAATTGCATATAGATTAAATAATTTAGATGTAAGTATGACTAATATATGTTCTGAGATTACATTATTTACAGATGAAGAACATTCATTTATATGTTGTTTATCTTCTATGAATTTAGCAAAGTATGATGAATGGAAAGACACAGATGCTGTTGAATTATCAACTTGGTTTTTAGATGGTGTAATGCAAGAATTTATTGATAAATCAAATGGTAAAGACTCATTAAGAAGAACTCATCAACATGCTAAAAAAGGTAGAGCATTAGGTTTAGGTGTAATGGGTTGGCATTCATTTTTACAACAAAAGGGATTACCATTTAACTCAATAGCATCTACAGCTCATACTCATAACATTTTTTCAGATATTAGAAATAAAGCAGAAAAAGCATCTATGGATTTAGCTTCAGAATATGGGGAACCATTATGGTGTAAAGGAACAGGAATGAGAAATACTCACTTAATGGCAATTGCACCTACAGTATCTAACTCAGTAATTGTAGGAGGTATTAGTGCAGGTATTGAACCTTTACCCGCTAACATTTATACATTTAATGGAGCTAAAGGAACATTTATTAGAAAAAATAAAGAATTGCAAAAAATATTAATTGCTAAAGGGGAAGATAAAGATAAATGGTGGGATCAAATGTTATCTGAAGATGGATCTGCACAAGGAATACCTGATAATATTTTATCCCCAGATGAAAAAGAGTTATTTTTAACTTTTCCAGAAATTAACCAATTAGAATTAGTGCGACAAGCAGCTATTAGACAAAGATATATTGACCAAACTCAATCTTTAAATTTATCTTTTGATGTAAATGATTCCCCAAAATGGATTAATCAAGTACATTTAGAAGGATGGAAATTAGGAATTAAAACATTTTATTACTTAAGAACTGATTCTGTTATTAAAGGTGATTTAGGTTCTAGAATGGCAGATTGTATATCTTGTGATGGATAAATAAAATAATATAGTTATAACTAATAATTTAAAATAAAACAAAAAACAAAATGAAAAAACTATTGACACTTTTAATTGCATCTACTTTATTAGTAGCATGTAATAATACTAATAAAAAAGCAGAAGTAAAAACATCTCCTGCTAAATTTACTTTAACAGTAATTAATAATACTGACCAAGATATGAAATGGGAACAAAGTTGGGCGATGACAGGACCAGATTCTGGAGTTGTAGCTGCAGGTGATACAGTTGAATTATCTTCTAATGAAGTTGATTCAGATCATATTAATGTTTACCCAATGCCTCCTAAAAGCGTAGATCAACCAAACCCAGGAAATGGGACGTTTAATATGCAATATGGTTGGGATGGACATATAGCGCGTGTTTATTGTGATAATGTATGTAATAAAGGGTACCCAACAGAACAATTTAATTATGAAGGTACAAATTGGATATACGCAACTAAATGGTTAAAAGATCCATCAGTACAAACTAATACAACAAATACAGTAACTATTACAACTGAAGCATACACACCCCCAGTAGTAGAAATAGTAAAATAAACTAAAAAAGAAAATTAACTATATTATTAAGAGAGGTGCATAAGCACCTCTTTTTTTATATTTATAATTGAATCATTAAAATTAATTATTATGGCAATATTTGGAGTAATTTGTTTAATTGTATTAGTAGGAATTGGTATTCTTATTTACTTACAAAAAACAGGGAAAGTAGGCGATAGAGATAAAGATCTAATACCTGATGTAGTAGAAGATACAATTGAAGAAACTCAAAAAAGAGTTAAAGCAGTTAAAAAAGAAGCAAAGCAAGCAAAAGTAGCAATTTCTAAAGCAGCAAAAGAAGTTAAAGATGTTGCTAAAGCAGCTGCTGGTAAAAGAACAACTAAAAAAAGAGGAAGAAAACCTTCAAAAAAATAACAATTAGTTTTAAAATAGTTTTAATAAAAAAGTTTATAATATTATGAATAATTTAAAATCAAAATTTATGGCTTTTAAAAACATATTTAAAGATAACAATGACATTAATGAAAAGAGTGTTATTGGATTTATGTCATTTTTAGTAATGATAATTTTTGCAGTAGTAGATTTAATTACAGGATATTTTCAAAAGGGTTTAGTAATTAATGAGTTTATATATGAATCGTTTTTAATAATAACCTTAGGATGCTTTGGCATAGCAGGGTTAGAAAAAATTTTTGGGAATAGACCACCTAAAAATGAGGATAAATTTAATTACCCAGATAAACGATAACATAACAATATGAAAAAATTATTATTAGGGCTATTACTTTTAATAGCCTTTCAATCACACGCTCAAAATAAACAACAGAAAAAAGATTCATTTTTTAAAGAAATCTATAATGATTTTTTAAAATACAGCACAGTATATGGTGCTGGTGATATCTCAAACTCAATTGAAGCATCAGAACCAACATATTTTTTAAGAACTAACCCAGATGGAAGTCTTTATTCTATCCCTGATGTAGTAGATAATACTCCTATTTACCCATTTGATTATAGATTAGGATTTGGTATAAGAAAATTAGCTAGATTTAATTATGAAAGAAAACCTAAAAACTACTATGATGGTACTGAAGAGCAATTAGTATTTGATGCCCCCACATCAGCAGTTACAGGTTTAGAATATCAATTTCATTTTGAAAGAGAAAGATGGAGAGGAGAAAATTTTAAAAATTATAACTTTTTTATAAAACACACAGGAAAATATCATATTTTAAAAGTTCAATCTAGAGAAGTAGGTAAAATAAATTTAAATTTTAACTCAGCAGAAGTAAGAGGTAGATTACCAATTGGAAAGAAATTTAGCATATCTGCAGGTGCTATTTTAAGAGGACATGAAAGGGCATATGGGTATAATCCTGTAGAAATATGGTTAAATGAAACCCAAACAATAAATGGACAAGAATATCCAGTTAATTATTGGTATGAGTTAGGATTTGAATATGGTTATGATGATATTTACTATACACGTGAAGACGAAAGTGGTAATGAAATAAATGATTGGTATTGGATTGATTCAAATGGTGTTGAGGTTGCACAAACTGACCTAGAATTTAGAGAAATAATAATGCCTGGATTAATGAATCGTTTTAATGGTGAAGCATGGGATTTATTAGATCCATGGATGGAGATTGCTCCCATAATAGGTATGGATTTTTATCATTATAAAAGAGATTTTTGGGTGCATGCTTATATAAATTATATTCTCCCATATCACAAATATGTTGCAGGTGAAGAAGAGTTTAGTTACTTAAATAGAAATAACTGGGGTAAAGGAGGATTAATACAAGACTCAGAACTAGAGCAATGGGATGATTACTCAGCAGGAGTTAGTTTTGGTTATAAATTTGGAAAAAACTTAGGAATTTTTGCAGAAGGTGAATTTTCAAAAATGTGGGATAGTAGATTATATCAAACCAGTTTTGGAATAAATTATACATTTAAGTAAAAAATGGCAAAACAAATAGGAGAAGAAACAAAAGTAACGTTAGATTTAAAAACTATCGGAATGGTACTAGTAGGAGTAGCTACTGTAGTAGGTATGTGGTTTGCTTTACAAGCTGATATACAAGATGCAAAAGAACTCCCAGTACCCCCAATAGATCGTATAGAATATGATTTAAAAGATGAATTAATCCGTCAAACCATTATGGATACCCAAGATGATGTTGAATCAATATTAGAAGAATTAGAAAAAATTGACCAACGTCTTTATGAATTACAAAAACAAAGATAATATGAGAAATCTATTAGTATTATTATTTTCACTTCCTATATTTATTTTTGCTCAAGATAGAATCCCTGAAAAATATTGGATTAATGATAATACCTTTGAAGATGTAATTTCTCCTAATGGAGGATTTGAAGATGATCACTATGAAGTTATTGTTATTGAGTTTTATGCAGATTTTAATAAAAGTAATGCATTTAGTGATTGGAAAAAATTAGATGATTTAGAAGGGGTTAGTTATTATCGTATTGATATAGCAACCTCTCCTAAACTTAAAAAAGAATTAAGAATTCGAATGGCCCCAACTATTTTACTTTATATTAAGGGGGACGCTTATATAAAATTTACAGCAAAAGCAGGGTTAGATTTATTATGCCCCGTAGATTACCCTAAAATATTAAAAGCTATAGAAGTAGTTAAACAGGAATCAGCTTATTAATATTTATAATTAAATGTTAAAATAATGATATTAAAAATAGGTTCAAAAGGAAAAGAAGTTAAAGAATTACAACAATTTTTAAACATTAAAATAGATGGAGAATTTGGCCCAGGAACCTCCTCAGCCGTAAAAAAATGGCAAAAAGAAAATGGAATAAAAGATGATGGAATAGTAGGACCTATTACTTGGGATTTAATGGAATTATCAGAAGCAGAAGAACCATTTACTACCGATGATTTTGAAAGAATTTTTGAAACTTTTAATGGTTTACATATTCATAAACATTATCTTCCTTGGAATGAATATAAACAAGGTCCTGTAAAACCTGAATATATTTTCTTACACCATACAGCAGGATGGAATAATCCTTTTAGAACAATTGATCATTGGGGAAGAGATAATAGAGGAGCTGTTTGTACAGAATTTGTATTAGGGGGCCAATCCGTAAAAGGTAATGATGATCAATATGATGGAACATTAGTCCAAGCATTCCCAGAAGGTAATTATGGTTGGCATTTAGGAAGAAATGGAAATCAACAAATGCATGTTAACTCTGTTGGGATTGAAGTTAATAATTTTGGTTATATAGTAGATGGTAAAACATACGCTGGTACTAAAGTAGTTGAAGACCAAATTGTAACTTTAGATAAACCTTTTAGAGGACATAAAACATGGCACAGATATTCAGATGCCCAAATAGAAACATTAAGGCTATGGATTCTTTATATAGCAGATAGAGATAACATTGATGTTACTAAAGGATTAGTTGAAGAAATAAAAGCTAAAGGAGCTGATGGGTTTGATTTTAATCCTGATGCGTATTATGGGAGAGTTAAAGGGATGTGGACACATACTAATACTAGAAAAGATAAATATGATATGTTCCCTCAACCAGAATTATTAGAAATGCTTATAAATTTATAACAGAATGCAAACAAAATTATCTATAGTGGGAATAACATCATTTTGCACATACTTGTGTACATATTTTTTAAATTTATCAATGGACAACATGGAACAATATTTAGCTGTAGCAGCTGTATTGTGGTTAGATGGAATCTTTGGGATTTGGGCAGGAATAAAAAGAGAAGGATTCAAGACATATAAAGCACTAAAAATAACAAAAAATACATTTGTTTGGTTAGCTATTTTAACAGTTATATTAATGGTAGAAAAAGGATTTACTGGAACAGGTTGGTTATCTGAAGTAATTATTGTACCGTTCATGGTATTACAATTAATAAGTGCTCTTAAAAATGCATCTATGGCAGGTTTAATTAAAATAGAAGAATTAAATAAAATATTAGACCGTATAGATAAGCATAAGGGTTTTAGAAAATAAAAACTATGTTATGTGGCATAAAATTCAAAAAAGAATATTTCCTTTTATAATAGCTCTATCGGCATTAGCAGTAAGTATATCAGCAGCTTTTTATTCAATTAGTGGGCTTAGTAAATTATTTGCTGGAGCAGCATTTGCAGTTATTATTATGGCAGCTTCTTTAGAAGTAGCTAAATTAGTAATTGCCTCATTATTATATCAATACCGTAAAGGATTACCTAAATTTTTAAAATATTATTTATCTGTAGCTTGTATTGTGTTAATCTTAATTACATCAATGGGGATTTATGGTTTTTTATCAGCAGCTTATCAAGAAACAGCTGCTAAAGCCGGAACAATTGATGCACAAATTTCTTTAGTAGAAGTAAAAAGAGATAATATTAAAGAACAATTAGTTGTATATAATGAAGAAAAATCATCTATTAATGAGTCTGTGACTAGTTTAAGAAATGGTTTATCTACGAATAAAATACAGTATAAAGACACATTAGGTAATATAATCACGACACAATCTTCTTCAACCCGTAGAGTTTTAACTCAACAATTAGACCAAGCTATTGAAAGACAAACAGTAATTAATAGTAAAGTAGATGAATTAAATCAAAAATTATTTGATTATGAAACTGAAATAGTAGAAATAAAAACTAGTGATGCTATATCTAGTGAGTTAGGTCCTTTAAAATACCTATCAGGGTTAACAGGTACTTCTATGGATAAGATTATTAATTGGTTGCTTTTAACAATTATATTTGTGTTTGATCCCCTAGCTATTGCTCTAGTAATTGCTGCTAATTATGCTTTTGAACAAATAAAACCAAAAACAAAAAAAAACCTTTACGGGGAAAAAATAGTAATTGAAGAAGAAGAAAAAGGAGCTAGCCTTGAAGTACAAGCAAAACATACTGATTGGGAAGATGAAGCTAAAGAAATAATACCACCTAAACCCCCTTTCCCTAAAGGATATTCTCAAATGGATTTAAAAGACGAACAAAAAGAAATAGAGGAAATTATTAAAAGACCTTTAATGCCTCATGAAGTTACACAATTAAAATCATCAAAATTAAATATTTTTAATGAAAAAAATGATGATTTAACTATTACCTATTAAATATACAGTTATGCTAAGTAAACAATCAATAAGAGGAAAAACACAAATATTCATGAATAAAAAACTAATTACAGATAAAGAAGTAATTATTAAAGAAAGTGAATCATGGAGTGAATCTGAAGTTAATTTTTTTAAAAAAATGATTAGACAAGGTGGTACTTTTGCCATTAGTGGTCGTAAATATTTTATAATCCCTAATGATAATAATTCTTTAGGTTAAAATCTCTGTGTAAATATTTGGTTTTCTAAGAAATTATTCGTATATTCACGGTATGAATAAAGAAGAAGTACAAAATATAATTAATGAAGTTTATCCTAAAATTGAAAAATATTATGGGTATTCTAAATATCATGAATGCACCCCATACATAGAACTACACCATAACATATATGCTAGAATAACAGGTATAGAGTGTATTGAAGGTGAATGTGATCCTGATGCTGAGTTTGATAGAGAAGAAAATACTATAGTTATTTATTGGTTAAAAGCCCAAAATAAAAAATGGTTAATTCAGACTTTAATCCATGAATATCAACATTATTTACAATCTCCTTTATGGATGAAAAGATATTATAATATGGGATATAATTATGATAACCATCCATATGAATTAGCAGCAACTAAAGCTGAAAGTAATTGGAAGATCTTCGCGTAAATATTTGGAGAAGCGGAGGAGAGTTCGTATATTTACGGGGTAAATGAGGCATGAAGCCAAGCATTTAAAACAAAAATAAAGGTTATGTTTAAAAAAATCAATTTTCAAGCTCTAATAGGAGCAGTAGTATCACTTGGAGTTGCTTACATTACAGCAACTGGTATAATTCTTAATTACATTAAATTTGCAGATCCACTTAATGAAATGGCATTTTGTGTGCTATCACTTATGATGGCTCTTGGATGTATTATAAACCTTAAAAAATAAGAGTTATGGATATTAAAAAACAATTAGAAAAAGGTAATGTAAAATTTACAGTTGATGGGATTACTCATTATACAAAAAATGAAAAAGGTGAGTGGGGAGATTTTCTTAAAGTATTTGAAGTTTCCAAAAATGGAGAATCAATCCATGCAGATTGGTATGGTATGAATGTTACTAAATGGGGTCCAACCTGTGTTACATTATATACATTTGACATGTTAGGTAAAAAATCAGTAGGTAAAATTAATTATAATCAAATAAAAATAAAATAAAAGTTATGGCAAAAATTGAAAAGTCGTTTTTAACCCCAAAGTGGTTAAAGGTAAAAGAAATGTATGAAAATGAAACAAATGGTTCAGATAAATATGGTACTAATTTTGAAGTTGGGGGTCAATTAGATGAACTAACACGTGAATTTATAGATATTCTTGGTGAATTTACTCGTCAATTTGGATGGCATTGTATTATTGAAGGTGTAAAAATGGATTTATGGAAAGAAAGGATTTGGTCTTTAGTTGAAAATGCAGGTTTACTTCCTGAAATTGCATGGAAAGATGAGCTAGCTGCTGAAGCAGAAAAAGCATCAAAACTAGAAGAAGAAATGTATGGTAATGATGATGAATTTGATGTAGAAGAATATGAACCATCAGATGAAGAAATTTTAAACCAAAATTATTAATATGTCAGAAATAAAAACAATAGAAGACGGTTGGGATTGCGTCCCAGAATTACAAGAAGTGGTTGATAAAATTGAAGAATTAGATCACTATAAATATGAGATTAAAAATTGTGTTAGAGTAGCAGAATTAGATCATATGGTAGTTGAAATGAAAGAAATGATGGAAGAAGCAATTGAAATGCTTGATAACATTAATACAGATAGAGAATTTATAACAGTAGATGATGATGAATAAAGAAAAAAGATATGTAGTAAAGATGGATATGTATGTCTATGCTGAAAATGATTATATGGCTCGTAAAAGAGCTCATCAAATGAAGAAAAAAATTGATGAAAATTTTGGTGGTGGAGTTAATATACTAGAATTAGGTGAGCAACCTTTTGCTTCTTTTAATTATAGAAAATTAGAAGACCATTCAGAACCTATCAGTAAGAAAGAAAAAGAATTACCATTCTAATGAAAAATAAAAAGGAGATAAAGTTAAAAAAAGTACAATTAACTCAACAAGAAATTTGGGATAGTTTAAGGGTACCTCCTCCTTTTAAAAATAAAAAAAAATACACTAGGAAAAAAAAACACCCTGGTAAAAATTTGGAAAATAAAGAATAATTTCGTATATTTACCGTAAATAAAAGTTATATGAATCTAGGTTACGCTTGCATTAACACAGCACTCAGTGCAAATAAAATTATGACAAATCGAACTATGCGTCGAAAGACTTTTGATGCTAGAGGTATTGATTATGTCTCTGATCTTGCATTGCTTAATGTTAAAGATCTTAAAACAATTATTCAATGGAATAATGAGATGGGAATTAAATTATTTCGTCTTTCATCCCAAATATTTGCATGGTCAGATGAGTATAAATTATCTGATTTAAAAGATTATGATGAAATTTGTAGTATGATGTTGGAAATAGGAAAAATTGCAACAGATGCAAATCAACGTCTTACTATGCATCCTGGTCCTTATAATTGTTTAGCATCCCCCAATCAAAAAGTTGTTGACAAAACTATTCGTGAATTAAATTGCCATAGTGAGCAGTTCAATATGCTTGGTTTTAAACCATCAAATTATAATAAAATTAATATTCATGTAGGGGGTGCATATGGTGATAAAAAGGAAACATTAAAGCGTTTTTGTAAAAATTTTGAGTTACTTAATGATGATACTAAAAAACGTCTTGTTATTGAAAATGATGACAGCCCAAATGAATACTCAGTAAAAGATTTGTTTGATGGTATTTACCAAACAATTGGGATTCCAATTACGTTTGATTATTTTCATCATAAGTTTAATACTGGTGGTTTGACTGAAGAAGAAGCATTAAAGATGGCTGCTATTACATGGCCTGAAGGAATTGCTCAATGTTGCCACTATTCAGAAAGTCGTAGAAAAGAAAAATTAGATGAGTCAATTCGTCCTCAAGCTCACTCTGATATAATTTATGAAAAAATACAAACATATGGTCTTGAACCGGATATTGTAATTGAGGCAAAATTAAAAGAACAAGCAATTTTTAAAAGAGTAATATAATGGCAAAATTAACAAGAACAGTAAATTACGCAAACTTCAGATGGGAAGAATATGTCCTAACAGATGAAGAATTAAAGCGATGGAAAACAGGTAATGAAGATATTCAACAAGATATCATAGATGATGCTGATTGGGATCTAGTAAGAGATAAACCAATTGATGATTATGGAGATGTAGAATTTGTAGAAGAAGACTAATGGTAGAATTTTTTAGACATGCATTTGGGCTTTGTGGTGAACATTGGCATCCCAATATTTGGACTTTCCTTTTAGGTGGACTTGGTTTACAACAATCCTTTTCGTATATTAAATATAAAATACAAACATATGGCAATAAAAATAAGTCACGAGACACCGATGTGTCTACTAGACGATAGTTTAAAATTTAATGATTATGATTATTGTCTCCCTCACTTATTAGATGAAGAACCTAAATATTTAGAATATTTTAGGAAAGCTAAAAAAGCAGGACGTTATATTATAATGGATAATTCTCTTCATGAATTAGGGGAAGCTTATGATAGTTCTAGATTAATTCACTGGATAAATGAATTAAAACCTAATGAATTTATAATTCCGGATGTTTGGGAAAATGCTGAAGAATCTATAATAAATGCTAATATTTGGAATATTTATGACTTTCCAAAAGAAGTAGAAAAAGTAGCAGTAGTACAAGCTAAAACAATACATGAAGCCTCAGAGTGCGTTAAAGCTTATAAAGATTTAGGTTATGGAAAAATTTGTTTTTCATATGGTGCTTCTTATTATAATGATATATGCCCTCATCCTAATAAAGATTTAGGAAAAGCTTTAGGAAGATTGTATGTAATTACAGCTTTGATGAAAATGGGGGATATAAAACAAGATGATAGGATCCATTTATTAGGATGTGCGGTACCCCAAGAATTTGGATGGTACAAGGGTGTTAATTGTATAGAATCAATTGATACTTCAAACCCAGTAATGGCTACTTTAGAAGACGTTCAATATAAAAATTATGGTTTATATCAAAAGCCAAAAGCAAATATGAATGATTTCTTTTATATGTTAAATGACCAAGTTGATTTTGATCTTTTAGATTATAATTTGGGTATGTTTAGAAAAATTAATAATTTATAACAGCGTTTGCCTATACGCTTAATAATACCTGGCAGATAAAAATAAATAAAAATGACACAATTAGAAATTCCTGGTATGGAAAAACCAAAACACGCAGTAGTATCACTATCAGGTGGTATGGATTCAAGTACATTATTGCTTAAATGTCTTGATAAATTTGAAACAGTAACAGCTTTATCTTTTGACTATGGTCAAAAACATAAAGTTGAACTTAAAAGAGCAAGAGCATTAGTAGATTACCTAAAAAGAAATGGTCATAATGTTACTTATCAATCAATTAAACTAGATGGACTAGTAGAATTACTAGATTCAGCATTAGTTGAAGGTGGAGCAGATGTTCCAGAGGGTCATTATGAGCAAGATAATATGAAAGAAACAGTAGTACCTAATAGAAATAAAATATTTTCATCTATTATACAGGCTGTAGCATTATCAATTGCCAATAAAACATCTTTACCTGTTAAAATAGCAATGGGAATCCATGCTGGTGATCATGCTATTTATCCTGATTGTAGACAAGAATTTAGAGATGCTGATTATAAAGCATTTACTGAGGGAAATTGGAATGCTCAAAGTGTAGATTATTACACACCTTATCTAGAAGGAGATAAATATGATATTCTTAAAGATGGAGAAGTACTATGTAAAAAATTAGATATTGATTTTGATGAAGTCTATGCTAGAACAAATACTTCATATAAACCAACACCTGAAGGATGGTCTGACTATAAGTCGGCATCATCAGTAGAACGTATTGAAGCATTTATAAAATTAGGTAGACCTGACCCTGTACAATATGCTGATGAAACAGGCCCAGTTGATTATGAAATAGCACAATCTTATGTTGAACAAGTATTAGAAAATTATGAAGGATAATAAATTAGATAAAATCCCAGATCCAAAATTACATCAACAAATTAGTTTTATCAAATCTGGTATTCGTATATTAGGTTATGCTATTATCCCTTTTAGTTTGGTTTGGGCAACTATTTTTCTTATATTAAGTGAAATAATAGGTATAATCGAAGAATTAGTATAAATAAAAAATTAAAATTATGAATAAAGTATTGTATTTTTCAGCACAGTGGTGTGGTCCATGTAAAATCTTAGGTCCTACAATGGATAAACTAAGAGCTAATGGGATGCCTGTTCAAAAAATTGATGTAGATTCAAACTCAGAAATGTCAGCTAAATTTGGTATTAGAAATATTCCATGTTTAGTTTTAGTTGATGGGTCTGGAAATGAACTTAAAAGATCAATTGGTAACAAACCAGAAAATGAAATCTTAAATTGGTATAATAATTAAAAATAAATAAAAATGGAAAATATTGGAATAGCATACTTCACAAATCCAGCTGCTGAAGCTGAACCTTTTGGTAAAGAAGTAGATGGTATTATGACAAGCGTTGCACGAAAAATGCCTGTTAGAAAAGTAGACATAAATACTGAAGTAACTATAGTTGAATCTATGAAACCTCAAAGTATACCTTGTATTATATATACAAACCATGCTGGGGATTTAGAACATCTTAGATTAGAAGGGACACAATTACAAGGTATTACTGTAGAAAAAGTAATGGAAACTGTAGCAGCTATAGATAGATTTAATAAAGGAAAAAAGGTATAATGGGAAAGTTTCAATCAAGTAAGGTATTTGATGGATTTTCTACAGTATTTCGTCAATGGAAAGCAACTACAACTCATTGTAGATTTGTTCATGGTTATGGTATTTCATTTAAAGTTTATTTTGAAGGAGAATTAGATCAAAGAAATTGGGTTTGGGATTTTGGGGGCATGAAAAGAGCTAAAACTCTTATAGATGGTAAATCTCCTAAAGCTTGGATGGATTACATGTTTGATCATACCTTAGTAGTAGCTGAAGATGACCCTGAATTAAAAGCATTCCAACAAATGGATACTGCAGGTGTAGCCCAAGTAAGAGTAATCCCAGCTACTGGAGCAGAAAAATTTGCTGAATATATTTATAACAAGCTTAATGAATTTGTAGATGCTGAAACAGAAGGCAGAGTAAAGGTTACAAAAGTTAAATTTATGGAGCATGGTAAAAATGCTGCATATTATATAGGAGAATAAGTTACAACAGTGAATGAAAAACCACTTAAAAAAATTAACATATGCATAAACAATTAAAAAGGGTTACAGATTACGAAAAAAATTTACCTATTGTAGAAGTTTATACAGCTGTACAATCTGAAGGAAGTAGAGCTGGGTATCCAACAATAGTAATTAGAACAACAGGATGCACACATAGATGTTATTTTGGAGAAGGAGGATGGTGTGATTCCTGGTATACTAGTATTCACCCCGAAAAAGGACATTTCAATTTTAATGATATTATTGCAATGTATAAAAAAAATCCCCATATTAAAGAAATGATGTTAACTGGGGGTTCACCTACTATGCATGGTGCATTAGTAAACGAATTAACACATTTTGCACATGAAAATAATATATTTATTACAATCGAGACTGAAGGTAGCCATTTTTTACCTACAGATTATCCTATCAATTTGCTTTCTATCAGTCCCAAATTCTCTAATTCGGTACCTGTCCTTGGAGTGGCAACACCACAAGGTGCGACTACGGATCAAAGAATGATAGATAGACATAATAAACTTAGACTTAACTATAATGCTATAAAAGAATCAATAGAATACCATTCAGACTATCATATAAAACCTGTTTGGGATGGTAAAGATGAAGGTGCTTTAGAAGAAATAATGAATTGTTTAAAAATACTTGATGTCCCCCAAGATAAAGTATGGTTTATGCCTGCAGGAGACTCAAGAGAAGCACTATTTAAATCTTATCCTGTACTATTTGATTGGGTTAGAGATAATGGCTATAGAATGACATGGAGACCACATATTATTGCTTTTGAAGATAAAAGAGAAGTATAATGTCTAAAGAAGAAGCATTAGAAATTCTAGAAGAAATAAAAGAAAATGTTGGGGCATGTTGTGCAATAACAATGGAGCCAGATGAGGTTTTAGTATTAATTGATAAATTACAAAAACATTTAGAAAATGTATAAATATAAAGCAAAATTAGATAGAGTAGTTGATGGAGACACCGTTGATGCCCTTGTAGATTTAGGGTTTAATACTTGGAAAAAAGTAAGAATTAGAATGCATGAAATAAATGCCCCTGAATCAAGAACTAGAGATTTAGAAGAAAAAGCAAGGGGTTTAGCCGCTAAAGAAAGACTTATAGAATTAATGGGAATCGGAGATTTTACTCTTCAGTCTCATGGGGTTGGAAAATATGGAAGATGTTTAGGTACGATATTTGTAGATGAAATAAATGTAAATAAATTATTAATTCAAGAAGGACATGCAACAGAATACAATGGGGGAAAACGATAAGCTATATTTAAATTGGACAGATATAAATAATCTAGTTGATGAATTGTGTCGACAAATAGAAATGTCAAAAATTGAAGTAAAAGACATATTTGGATTGCAGAGAGGTGGTTTAATACCAGCAGTTATGGTTTCCCATCGTATGAAAATTCCTATGACAAAAGGAACAATCACACCAACAACATTAATTATAGATGATATTTGTGATAGTGGAACAACCTTTCAGGAATATTTTAACAAACATCAGGTTGAATATGCTTTCCCTTTTAACTTAAAAACAGCATGTCTTCATTTTAAACCACATACTTCGGATTTTATACCTACAACTTGGGCAAAATCAGTAAATTCAGATGATTGGATAGTATATCCTTGGGAAAGAGAAGATTCAAATTCAATCCAAGACTATAAAGTATAATTTGGAATTTACCCAAATTATTCGTATATTATATCAAATAAAAAGTTATATTAATGGAAAACAAACGAAGAAAAATTCACGAGGAATTAGAAGTTGTAAAAGAAGGTTTTGCTAATGGTGTTGCACCTGGATTCCCCTTAAAACAATCTGAAAAAGATAAAATGATTGATGAAGCAGAAGTAGCTTATGGTCAATTTTTAGATGCTTTAAAATGTGATTGGAGAAATGATCCAAACTCAATGGAAACCCCAAGGCGTGTAGCTAAAGCATATGTAAATGATTTATGGGCAGGTAGATATACTGCTATGTCTCCTATTACATCATTTCCTTCTGATGGTTATGATGGAATTATTATTGAAAGAAATATTCCACTTACATCAATGTGTTCACACCACCATCAAACAATTGGGGGAGTAGTTCATATTGGTTATATAGCAGGAGAAGGTGGTCAAGTAATTGGTTTAAGTAAACTAAATAGAATCGTTGAATTATTTGGTAGAAGAGGAGCAATCCAAGAACAATTAACATCAGCTATTCATAATGCAGTGTGTAAAATTACTGAAGGTAATAAGGGTGTAATTGTTACTATTGTTGGTACTCACAATTGTGTAAGTTGTAGAGGTGTAAAACATCAAGGAGCAGCTATGGTTACAACCAAAGCATCAGGAGTATTTAGAGATAATGATAATTTAGCAAGAAAAGAATTTTTTGACAGTCTGAAGATTAATAACGGAGGACATAATATTTAATAGTTATGAGTAAAAGTAATGTACCATTTGTAAATGAAGTAGAGGAATTTAATTCCACTATGGGTAAAC
>Ga0181388_1000331_pt1 | contig 16462 bp, 6 predicted proteins | sample 11SPOviralmetaG_FD_130120 | JGI IMG/M metagenome (GOLD analysis project Ga0181388, IMG submission 130120) | Marine viral communities from the oligotrophic San Pedro Time Series (SPOT) site, San Pedro Channel, CA, USA - 11 SPOT_SRF_2010-05-17 | ecosystem: Environmental > Aquatic > Marine > Strait...
ATTGGTTTAATCCAAAAACTAATGCTAAAATTTGTAGACCCATCTAACTCTGTATAGTTTGCAGTTGAAAACATCTTTTCGTCTACACCATCAAATAAAAATGAATTTACATCGCTGAATTCAGGAGTGCTACTTGAGGGAAGAGTAATTTGTGTTCCTACTTTTAATCCTAATTTTTTATTAAAATTTATATTTGTAGACATAAATTAAGGTATACTTGTATATATAATTAAGAACTCTGCTCCAGGATTAGTTGCGCTATAATATATACTGCTTAATGTAGAATTTACAGCTCCTGCATCAAAAGAAATTGTTTCTCCTTCTTTTAGCTGAACGGTAGACGTTGCCGATGTTCCTACTAACCCAAATGCTGTACCAGTATTAGCTATAGATATAGAACAAGCAGAGCTTATAGTTCCCGTAGGGTCTACATCACCAGAGTCTACTCTAAGGAACGTTGGGTCTTTCTGAACGCCTGCTTGATCTCTAGCAATTACAACAGAAACTGAAGCTGAGGAATCTAAAAACCCTAATGGAGAGTTTACATCTACACCTACATCGCTCTGATTACTAGCTATGACTACAGGTATTGAAGTAGCCATTGGCTTCTGACCCAATGGAGCTGTCCAGCCCTCAACTGTTACATTAGTGCTAGGATTGTCAGTATGCATCCAATCTGATATAGCTTCAATTGCTACGTTTACACCTGCCCCTGTATTTAACCAAGACCCTTGGTTGCTTATATCTTTCATTTTCAAAACCAAGGGGTTATCCTTATCGTCTGTAATGAAGTTTATAACAACTGCGAAGTCGTTGTTTGAATCTGATACGGGAGATATGCTTTTTATTGTTGCATACTTATAATACTCTACCTTAGAGCCTCTTTCTATTTTTAGTTGATTAAAACTATCTGATACTTGTATTGACATTTTTTCTAATTATTAAACTTTTCTTATTGACATTCTAGCAAAATCACTTCCACCTGGAAGGTTAGCATAGTTTGTTCCTGTGGTGTTTATTATTTTTAGGCACACCTTATCGCCTGCTGTTACTTGATAACCTCCTATAGAGCCAGAAATGTATGCGTGAGACTGTATATTAACAGATGAGTATGTACTACAAACGTAAACATCCTCGCCAGTGTCTGTTACTAAGGCTACTTGAATCATTCCCGCAGATCCAGAACTAAACCACCCACTTCCTGTATTTATTGATAGCTTAACAGAAAAGGATAAGTCATATCTACCCGTAGTTGGACAAGTCCAAATACCTGTAGAAGGGGAGTACGCATTGTCATCATCATACACTATAGGCATTGTTTGAATAGATGAAGCATTCCAAAGGTCTCCTGTTCCTGGAGTTATAGCTAATACGCCTTGAGGAGCTGAAGATTCAGACAGTAATCCGTGAGGGGTAATGTTTAAGTAGTCGTTTATTACTGACACCTCGCTAGCAGTGTTTGTAATATATAATTCTAATAGACCTAAGACATCACATAAGCTAGATCCACATGGAATAGTAATGGCACTTAGCGATGTGCAGTCAAAGGTTGTTATATCTGAAGCCTTGTTCGGACAATTATCCGAGCAATGACAATTTTTTTTGCTTCCGCATGTAGTGCAGCTCATATCTTTAACAGTTACAGTTTTTGTATAAATTCTCAATTAGACATTCTTCTTGTTCTTCGCATAAAACCCCGTAAGGCAAGCAACTTAAAGTGTCTATTATTAAATGCTTTCGGAAAAGGTCTTGCCAATCTCCACCGCATTGTAGTCCAAAGACTTCCTTACTTCTTATGTATGATGTTTCATCTACAAGTATGGCTCTTTGCTTTCGTATAAAGTTAGTGAATCTAGGCGTATAATAATCACAGCAATCAAAACACTCAACTCCTTTTATTTGTATAATTTTCCCTGGGTCAGGGTTTAATACAGTTGGTACTGCGGTATAAAATGCATAAGGACACTCACCATCAGAGGTGCTTATGTAGTCTTCGTCTGAAAAACTAGAACCAACAACCCAAGCAGAACCATTAAAGTAAACATATAAGTCTCTGCTACCATCATTAAAAACGTAATATTGAACACCATTGTGTCCTAATATATTATCGTGTTCGTCTTTTTGAACAACCGCAGAGTGATTAGACTCTAAAGATGTGTTTTCTTTTATGCTTATACTTATTTCTTCATCACAACATCCACAGTCTACCCTATCTACTTCCCCTGTATATCCTTGAGGCCCTGTAGGAACCGTACCTACTCTAGGAGGGCTTCCGCCAGAAATAACAGGTTGAAATGGCCCGTTTGCACAATCTAAGGTAGCGTCTTCTAGATATCCTAAAAGAGTCATGTCAACAGAGAGGCCTATACCTGTGTTCACCTGTTCTAAAGGAAATGGTATTGTCTCTAGAGTGTATGTCCCTAGTATTACAAAGAGCCATCTGTTACTTGAAATACCATTTGACTCTTGCATGTTAAGGTTGTTACCCCAATATACAATACAATTGTTCCAAAATGCTGGCACTCCAGGTTGATAATCATTTGTGTTAAATCTGTACAGCTTTTTACCGTTGTACATATCTCCTTGCCATTCAATGCCGCCTGTTCCTATTCCTGCAAACTCAAGCTCTAGAGTATTGCAAGTCAGGTCTAAATCGCATTCTGTATCTGGACATAAAGCATCTGTTGTGTATGTGCCAAAAAGAAATGAAGTGTCTGGAAGATATAATACGGGATCTGTATGTCTTAACTCCCATCTTTCAATGGTAGAGTTGTATGACATATTTAATACTCCCGTAGGAAATACTGTGCCTGATTCAAATTGATAAATGGTATTACCAGAGCCATCATCGTATCCTGTACCCTCTAAGGTATCTACAACAGCTCCTGAAGAGTCTCTTAGTTTCAGTATTATACCGCAAGCACACTCTGTACCATTATCACAACTTATATTTTTATCGCAGCTACAACCCATTATTTACAACAACATAATGATTTTAAAATATCTACATGCTTCTGTGCGTTTATCCAATCAAAACCACAAGCAGCAAACTCAAGACCATCCATTACTACTCTCATCTTCATGGCCTTCATAAAGTCCTTATTGTCACACATGTCTTTGCAAGGATTCTTTTGCATTCCACAAAATGCCTCAGCAACAGCCTTACGATAGCAATCATCAATAGATATGCAAGTAACAACAATTGTTTGCGTTGTGCAATATCTTGTATCACTACATGCTCCTAGGTCTGTATACTCTTCCCAATGCAATGCATCCGTGTCAGTAGAAGGATCAATGTTTGTTGAGTTTGCTATAGACTTGTAAAGCTTTCCGTTTCTTAAAACAATGGTCTGCACATTCTTAATGTAAGCAACAGTTGATGACCAATCAGGATAAGTACAAAGCCTAACTTGATACAATCCATCCTCGTCTGTATCTGTAAAGTTGTAAGTAAACTTATTGTTAGAAGCAGAGTATGCAGGAATAATTTTATCCGCAGAAGCCACATCTGATGTAGCCATTACATATACACCTCCATCTGGCTTTGTTATTGTAATCGTTCTGCTAGTAAACAAAGATGCAGCATGCCCATCCATGTCATTTGTAGTGTAGTTAGATGAATCTTGAAACGATATACTTGAGCAATCGCATGATAACTCTAAAGAGCTACACTTTTCACTATCTAGTAGTGATGTTTTAAACGGTTTTGTAATTGGTACTGCCATTGTTTATTTTCTTATTACAAATTTAAAAATTTATCTTCTCTCTTTTTTTGGACTACTTAATTCTCCTTGTAAGTCTTATCTTTGTATGTCTTATCTTTGTATGTCTTATCTTTATAGGTATGTCTCTTGTATACATCTTTAACAGGAGTTACTTCATGCATGTATTCTTCTCCACCATCTATCCACATTTTAGAGACCTGTTCAAATAAAACATCATCCTTTCCGTAATCATAAGAAGGTTGTAAGTATCTATCTTGCCAACTCATAGTTTTATTGAGTATCTTTCTCCAATCTTTTTTGTCTGCAACCATTAAATCATAAAGTTCAACAAGTTGAGTTACATTTTTCTCTGCGCCAATGTATCCAGCTATGTTTTCGATGGTGCTTAATTCTTCGCTTTTTGAATTTCTGTCCTTACCCCCCAATAATGTCTCTACAGAACTGTTTGTCATTTTGTCAAGAACTTTTAGTATAGGCACACTATTAAAGTAACCTCTATCTCTGGCTACATTCAAGAAATGATCCGAAAGAATACCTCCATATCCGTAACCCTGTAATAATGATTGAGCATTATCTGCTATCCAGTCGTAAGCGTGTCTAGCAAAAACTTTATCTTCATCATCTCTTTCTACAGCAGCCATATCAACCGTTCCTGTGAGAGACAAAGCACTCATAACAAATCCAGTAGTAACAGCAGTAAATAGCATAGGGCTAAATATTCCAAAGTAAATGAAGTCTGCAGCTATTTGAGCTTTTTCTTTTTTGCTTTTCTTAGTTCCATCAAACATAGCATTTACGGCTCTCATTGTTTTTTTAGCAGCAGCACTTTGACTCGTTCTATACATACCAGCCATTCTGAATATAACCTGCTTTTGAGCTGCCGAAAGGTTGTCTACCTGTGTTGTCTGTTGAGATTGAGTTGCTTCTATTTGAAATACCTCTATGGCTCTAGTTTTTGCCTCCTCATGAGACATGCCTTCTTTCTTGAATTTTTTGTACATATTCACTGCAAAAGTCATACCTCCTCCAGGGCCAAACAAAACACCCGCCATGTCTCCCATTCTTGTAGTTATGAGTAGAGGGTTAGAGGCTGAAGATATTGCCCTAGAAGGCATCGTTAACAATTCATCAAATAAACTCCTATTGTTCTTTTTTGCAAATTCTTGAGCGTTTCTTAAATCTATATCTAACGAACTACCCCCACCTAACCATCTTTCTGTAACAAATGCAGACTTCATTAACGACATTTCAAAATCCCTAGTTTGTGAATTTACCAATCCAAATGTAGCTGCAAATGGGTTATTAGTAGGAACCATGCCTATAAATAATCCTGGATTGTCTCCTTTTAATCCGTATTTTATACCTGCATTCCAAAAGTGCATAAAGGAGGTTGCTTGTTTAGCAATCTGTTGAGGCTTAAGAGATAATGTTCCTACTACGCCTACTGAATTAATCAAGCTAGCAATAATAGGTATTTGTCCCATCATATTTGCTTCTCCAGATATAGAATCAGAAAGAGCATTTTTAAGTTTATTAAACGCATTACTACCCATGTTTTCCTCCATGATATCAGTTAAATTCTGATTTCCGTAAAGAGCTGAAACAGAGTTTATTATATCACTAAAGTTTTTGTATCTTGTATTCTGCTTGTTATAGTCTGCAAAAATTTCATTAGCCCCTTTATCTAGGTTAAGGTTTCCTTTTCCTGTTTTTGTTTGAAAAGAGCCTGGGTTTAAATTCATAGATACCTGAGATCCAGCTCCAGACGTTATTAAATCCATTATGGATTGCTCTTGTTTAGATTCATCATTGGTGAGTTCAGCAGATGTCGGGTAATATCTTTGCTCTTTTTCTGATTCAAAATTCATACCTTCTGTATACTTTTCGTATGACTCTTCATACAGTTCCCTTGCCTTTGTGTTGTAGAAGTCCATTAAGTAATCAGCGTACTTCTGTAGTTTTGATCCTTCAAAGTTTTTAACGTAATCTACAATAGCGTCAACATCTACCCCTTGATTCTCAAGCCTCGCCCTGTCCGAATCATTTCTTGCCATGTTGTATATATGAACAACTTGATCGTTTGTAGGCACTCTTCTTTCTCTGGGCCCTAGAACGTCTTTGGATAAATTTGCTTGAGCTCTTAGGATTTTTGGAATTTTAGCGAAACCTCCAAAAAGCATTATCCTAAAAGCTTCCTCTCCTTTCTTTAAGGCTTTATCAAATGAACCTTTACCAAATATTTCTTCAAGCTTAGCTTTGTGCTCTTGAGATATTTCATAGGTTTGTTGTTGAGTTCTAGCAAACGCTATTGGCATTTTTTCTGCTATGTTCTTATTTATAAAGTCTTTAAGATAGTTGTTCCCCTTTCTTGACCCTATAACTGGACCACTATAAGCCTTTATCAATAAACCATATACATCCATTGATGCAGTAAAAGGATTAGCCCTGCCTACTAAACCTCTAGACCTCACCTTGCTTTTTTGTGAAGGTGTCTGAGAATAGAAAGCACCAAAGTCATCAGCGTTATAATCTATGTTTCCTTCAAGTCCTTCAAATGAAATCATATTATCCACAACAACGTCATTAAAAAACTTCAAGGACTCCGCTATTTGTTCTTTAGACATGCTTTCTTCAAAAAAGTGAGGGTTTAGTTTCTTGAAGTTAGCTAACGCTTCTGATTCATTTTCCTTGAAGTCTGTTTTAGTGTAATACTTTCCACCTATAACAACAAAGTTGCCTTTTGTGTTAAGATGCTTCTTTAAATCAGATATGCTTTTGACATTTTTATTTTTTCTTTCTAAGGCCAAAGAGTCAAAGCCCAATATAATTCCACCTTGAACTTTTCTCTTAGCTGAATGTAAAAGTTTCTGAGCTGCTTTAAAATCTGTTTTACCTTCATTTATGATACCATCTAAAACTTCGTTAAATTCCTTTATCTCGTCTAAGTTCATTTCAGAAATAGCATCCATGCCTCCTAATTGAGATACGTAAGATTTAACCGAGTCAACCGTATACGCATCAACTTTAGCTTTTCTTCTGCCTCCTTTCTTTCTAGTAAGGGCTTTTCTTAAGTTGGTTGGAGATATTCTGCTTTTTAATTTTTTTCTAGCCTCTGTTAGATTTTGGCCAGCCTTTTTAGCTGCCATGTCATCAACCTTGTCAAATGCTTTTTCTAAACTTTCAGCTGTTTTTGCTTGTTGAACTGTAGTAACCAAACTCTTAACCTCTGAAGCCGTATACTTAACCCCTGTGGGTATGTTTTGCTTTATGTACTTTATGATTCTGGACTTAATATCATCCATAGCTTTAGAGCCTTCTTTAAGGTTTTTAGCTTTTGATTTAAGTTTTAAAATCTCGTTCTTTATATCTATTTTTTCTTCGAACTTTGTTTTAGATTCTTTAGCTTTTTTAAGCATCTCATAACCTTCAGCTCTTGTTTCTTGATCCATTTCAATGGAAACCTTTTCATCAATCCTTGCTTGAAGGTTTTGCTTGAACTCTTTAGTTAATCTAGCCTTAGTCTTTCTATCTGCAGTCTTGTACGCTTCTGTTTTTTGAAACTCTTTCACGGCTTGAGAAACCGCTTTCTTAGTAGTTGCTTCTAGTTGTATAAATTCCTCAGTGTTTAAGGATTCTCTTATAGCTAACTCTATTTGAGTCATTGATTTTACTTGCTCTTCTGCTTTTAAATTTTTGTAATGATTTGAATTTCTATACGCATCTCTAGCTGCAGAAACTGCTTTTACTACACTACCTCCTGCATCGACTATTTTAGCGGCAACCTCTAGTGCTGCGTTGTATAAGTTTGATCCTGGACCAGAGTTTAGAGTTATTCCTCCTTGAGTTGCTAATATTTTGAAACTTCTTATTCCATCTCCAGGTTTTGATTTTCTTCCTTGTTTTTTAGACCCTTTATTTACCAAGACATAGTTCCCATCAAAATCTTCAATTACTATGTCATCTTTATGCATTTGCTGTCCTAAGTCTGATTTGCCAGAAATTATAACGTCTCCATCAACAAGCTCTGCAATTGATTCTACAGCTTCTTGCTCAAAGTTGTCTGCAGCTCTAGTTGAGCTAACGTCTGTAATTACAAAGTCCCCATCCTTATTGTAGTTACCAGAAACCTGACCTGTGCTTCCTGTTTCATCATTTATATCATAAACAATAGAGTTAGTATCATCAGATTTAGATTGATTGTATGTAAGGGTTGCTCTTTCAGAGTCTATCTCCATAGTCCTTGGTCCTAGAAGTTGCTTTTCACGTTGTTCTATCGACTCAAGATATATCTGCTCAGCCCTTTGTTCTATTTCATTCTTTGACGTAGCCCTGCCCTTTTCCTGCTTTCCGCTTTTTCTTTCTTTTCTAGACCTTCTTTTTTGTTCTTCTTCTAAGAGTTGCGCTTTTGCTTTGGCTCTTAATAATTTTTTATTTTCTTCTGAAAGATTATTATAATTCTTTATTTGGTCTTCTATAAATGCCTCTTCCTCAGCTGTTTGCTTAGTTACTATATTTCCCTGTTCATCAGTATAGGACATTTCACCCTGATTTTGAGCCAAAAGCGTTTGTTCTATTTCAAAGTTTATATCAGCGTCTAATCCTTTCGAAATAGCTTCTTCTTCGGAAATTAATTTTTTAGCTTCCTGAACATCTTCATTTAATTGATTAGAGTATTCTTCTATAGCCTTTACATCTCCTTCAGTATCAAAAGCTTCATCTACTTCTTCTGATTGATTCTGAGCATTGTCTTTACCTAAAGATAGTATCTTCTGATAAACAAGATATGGCTTTATTGTTTTCCCGTTTGCGTTCTTAGTCATGTCTCTAACTTGTTGCTGTTGCTCATCCGTTAGGGTATTGAATACATCTAAAACGTTAGACTCAGAAGTTCCTTCTACAAAATCACCATCCTCTCCTCTTTTCTGTAAATTATTTACTATATCATCAGATTGAAATTCTATATTCCAAACTTTTCGAGTTTTCTTTTGTTTGTTAAACTGCTTATAAGGGTCTATTTGCTCCTCTTGAACCACTCCACTATCGCCAGTCTTTTCTTTGCCTTTTTCTTCGACAGGTTTGGTTTCGACAGATTCCTCCCCGACTTGCTTTTCACTTGATACCCTTTCTTCGTCTTTACTATCATCTTCTTTTGTTTCTTTAGAGGTTGTGGCATTGGAAGCATTTACAGCGTTTTGAGTATATTCTTTTCTTGCTAATTCTGCTTCTTTGACTGCCGCATCATGCTGACCTTTAATTTGTTTTGTTATTTTATCATATACTTGAAACTGCTCTTCGTTTAAGTTTGATATAGCGTCTCCTAAACCTCCTTTGGCTCCTATACCAAAAGCAAGACCCATCACGAATGTTGATACAGCGAACCTTAATCTTTGATCTAAAGTTCCAAATCTTTGATCTAGTACCTTGAAAAAATCTTTACCGTTCTCGCTATCCTCCCATACGTGAGTTAACTCCTCTCCTGTTTCTTGTAAAAACTCAGCAGTACCCCAACCAGTAAGTCTTGAAAAATTATTTAATGTGTTCATAGCCTTAGATGAATCTGAACCAAAAACACCTCTCATGAACTGCTGATACTCAGCTTTTGTCATTCCAGCTGCTTTTCTAGTAAGGAAAGGAAGTCCTTTTAAAAACCCTTGAGAAAGCAATCCGCCTGCAAAACCTGCGGAAAAAGTAAGTTCTTTTCCAACTTTTTCATCATTAAACATAGTACCCGTAAACTTGAACTGTGTGCCGTACGCTAGTGATGGCCCTATCAAATCTTTAGTCAATCTGTTTCTAGACATAACAGCATTGTATTTCTTTTGATATTTTTTTAAACTTTTAGCTACTATGCTTTTAAATTTTTTAGGTGACTTTCTTATTAACCTTTCCGTTCCTATTACACCTCTGTATCCTAGTTTTGTCCAGCTGTTTGACTTGTTAAACAAGTAGATAATACCTAAAGTGACACCAAGAGTATTCCCCCAAAAGTCTCTATCCCCAAGACTGTCTTCTTTCATAGCCCAACCAACATCAGCAGAAAATTCTTCGCTAGCATCTGAAGTTAATTGCATTTTGCCTTCAACTTTTTTGCTTTCTTGCATTTTGTTTATTTGAGAAGCTATGTCTCTAAGCTGTTGCTTAGGAGAAGAAGATATGTTTGCCACTCTTCCTTTACCCATCATGAGAGAACCTGCAGCTTTAGAAGTGTGAGGAAATGCAAACTCAAACATACCTCCCCATAACGAGTTAAAAAACCCATTTACTTCAGCCTTAGTTGATTGTGTATTGTTTAGATATATGGGTGTCAATAGTCTAAGATTATACACTAGCTGGTAATACTCTTTTTCAGCTGGAGACAGGTCTGTAAAAAACAAGTCCTTCAGCTTGTCTAATCTTATTTCTATAGCACTAGAAATGCTTTCTCCAGATAGGTTTAATTTTTGCTCTAGACCAAGTCTTCTTTGATTCATTTGTTCAAACATCATGTCGAACTTATCCTTTGATGAAAAGCCCTCTCCAGAAGGAATGGCAGCTACGTATGATTTTATTTGATCGCCATTTTCAGATAGACCATCAATAATAGATTGAGGGTTGGTTCTAAAAAAACCAAGAGAAGAGGACTCGTTCTCTTCTAACTCAGACGTTAACTTGTTTTTTGTTCTGTTTAGTATTTCAATCCTAAGCTTAAGTTCTGCTTTTTGATTTTGATCTAACTCAAGGTCTTCTGGTATGTCGGCATAAGAGCCTCCAGCTTCACGATAGTTGTCTAATATAGCATCGTCATACTTATAGTCTTCGTAGTATATTGATTCAAGAAAAGGTATAGCCTTGTTTATATTGTCAATCTTTGATTTTATTTCTGATTTTTCATTTAGAAAATCAACAGATTTTTGTCTTAAATATTGCTCTGACTGTTCTTCTAATGATTTTATTTTTTCTTCTGTTGCGGAACCAATATAATCCCAACCCATAGAAACATCTCCTTCTCTGCTTACGTTTAATTCTTCTTTAAACTGAATATTATCTAACAGTTGCTTGTTTATATTCCAAAGATCAATAGCATCATTCAATTGCTTTGAATTACCTATGTTTCCTAAAGTCTGTAAAGTTTTTAATTTATTTGAAAACATATACTTAGAGACAGTCATTCCAGATTCCGATATTTCTCTAATTTTATCGTTTGTTTTTTCTAAATTTTCTTTCCATACTAATATCTCTTGCTTAAGATTTTTTGTTCTTTGTATTTTTGAATCGTTATCAGAAAGATTACTAGCAAGTATAGATACGGCTTGTGCCCCAAACAAGTCAAGAGCACTATCAAAAGATTCTTTATCTATTCCTTTGTTTGCTTGCTCTTTAAACTTGTCTATGTTTAAAACAAAGTATTTTAAAGAAGATTCTGAGGATACGTAATCATTATACTCTTGTATTTCTTTTTCTAGCTTGTAAGCAAAAGAAACAAAATACTCATCAACATCATTTAAGTTTACCCCAGATAAGTCTTTTGAATTAGAAATGGACTTTAGCAGGTCTGAACCTGAATAAAAATCTCCTTCAGATTGATACGCTTTTAATAGCTCTAAAAAATAAGGGTCAGAGGATAAAGAAGAGCTAGACTCTGCCAAAAAAGAAGACAAAGAAGCGTCATTAAATATCATTTTATATACGCTAAGGTCTTTTACATTTACCTTTTCTCCCCTTCCTTCTACCTCGTAATCATCGCTTATTTTCAGAGAACTATATAGTTTTTCGTTTTGTCTAAAAGCCATAGCGCTTATAGGTGTAAACCCGCCAATAGTAGTATTTATGGTTTCGTCATCATAGCTAGATGATTCGTATAAAGCTTTTTTTCTTGCATCTGTTATAGGGTTTCCGCTGCTATCTATCCAAGAATATCTACCCTGACCATCGTCTACCTTTCTCGCATAATCATTTCCTAGGAAATATATACCTGGCGTTTTAGGAAGTGAAAAAGTATTGTTTTCAGACAGATAACCCATACCTCTGTACTTAGATACCTCATAGTCGCTTAAAGGAAAGGTCATATCATCTAAGACTTGTTTTTTAACTTGCTTTGGTGCAAAGTTGAAATCCTGAAAGAATGTTCTGCCAACCCTATCTTTTGCAGCTTCTAAATCATAAGGATTGGGTGTAAATAAAAATTCATTAGACAAGTCAAATTTAACTCTTTCTTTTTCTATTGCTTCATTTAAAACACCACCATAAAGCTGATATACCTGGGTCTCTGCTCTCTCAATTTCAGAAGTAGTAAATCCTCTTTCATCTAAATCTATACCAAGTTTGTCAGTAAATTTGTCTACGAAATCAAATATAGGACCTGTTTTAAAATCGTCTGAATCTATTAACCTATCAACATTTGAATCTATAACGTTATTTGCTGTTTTCTTTAAAAAAGATTGAACCTTATTTTCAAAAGACTGAACTAAGTCGTATACAGTTTTTTCTAGATAGTCTTTAGATTTTTTAGTAAATATAGACTCTGTTTCTATGTCCACTACATCACTGTATTTGACTTCTTTAAGCTCTAGGTCAGACCCTATATTAAACTTGTCTAGAGTTCTTGTAAGCAATCCTGTCGGCTCATCTCTACCCTCTGTTACTCTATACCACTTTCCGTCTTTCTTTGCAAAGTTCTTCCCATTCCACTGATACTCTCCATCTGGCTTTGCTTGGTACTTTTCTTTTCTATCCCTAACTCTTTCATCAAGGTCAGATACTTTATCTCCTGAATAATTAAAGTTTCTATATCCAGGAACACCTACTTCTGGTACATCTTCTTTTGATACTACTATTTCTTCTTCGGGTGCATATTTGTTTTTGGAGTAGTCTATGTTTATGTTTTCTCTCCCATACATAAAATCCCCTAGAAGTTGTTTAGAAGCATTATCTTCATTGAACTGAAAAAACCCATTAGACTCCAATATTCTGGAATGTCTATCATTCAACTTCATAAGCTTCTCTGTAGTCACATAATCTCTTTTAGCTCTACTATATCTTTCTTTGTATTTGATTTGCTGCCAGTCTCCATCTGCAGTCTTTAAATATCTCTTGCCTTTAAATGTGTAATATCCTGGCTCAGCTTCTTCTGACTCTCCTTTAAGTCTATTTTTTTCAGATTCAGGAAGAACTCTGTCTCTTTTTATAGGCTTGCCATCAAATGTAAAAAACTCTTGATCCTCTCTTTTAAAAAAGTTATTATTGGTATTTACATCCTTAGTTGTTCCGTCTAAAGAAGACACCATAGTACCATCTGGCATTTCTCTAAACTCTTTGTCTAATTCTGGGTCGTATGAATACTCTTCTTCTACTCCTGTAGGAATAATTGCTCCTTTAGAAGTTTCCATAGTGAGGTCGGCAACGGAAGACACAGGATTGCTTACGTTTAATTCGCTTTTATCTATAAGGTCTTCTTCTTTTAGCTGAGATTCTCTATTGGCTTTGCCGTATATTACATCTAATGAGCTCTCTTCTTCTTCAATTTTCTCTTCTTTGTAATCGGATAAAATTTTATTAGCTGTAGAGTTTTCTGCAGAAGCATCTGTTGTAACTTCTTTCGTGTCTCCGCTCTCAACCGCCTCTACCCTTTCTTCAGCATCTTTCTCTTTATTTAGGTCTATATTTAACTGATCCTCAGCGCTAGGCTCAGATTCATTTGCTTTTTTTATGTCTTCGGCTTGCTTTGGAGATAAGTCTGTTTTTTGAGATTTACCTTTGTTTTCAGATGCAACCTCTGAAGTTCCACCTGTTTGAGTGTCTAAAAAATTTTTATTCATAATTTTCCCTATTAAGGATTTCTTAAATTCTTATCTGAAGTAAAGTCGTTTGACTGAATATTACTAAGATTTGTATTTATTTGTTGAGAGCCATTGAAAGGTATTGTTGTTGGACCTTTTGAAACCAAGTAAGCGCCTCCAGTAGATTCTAACTCTCTAACTACAACTACCTGATAATTTCCCTTCGCGTCTCTCTTTTCAAGTGTTGTTGGTTGTTCTAAAACAGGCATATACATCATTGATTTTATTTGAACTCTGCTTGATTCGCTTGCATTTTTAAAATCAGTAAGGCTTGAGGCATTTAAAGGAATAACAGTACCTCCATCAACATATCCAAGCGCATTTATATCTTCAATAGATCTAGCATATATTTGACTTTTTGGTATATCTCCTATATCATTATACGATTGAAACCATTCAAGCTTACACTCGGTTCTTGTTCCAAAAGCCGTTACACCTATTCCACCTTTAATCAAGTCCTCTATTTCTTGTCCGCTAAGTTCTTTATACCCTTGTCCAGACACGTTTACTGCAAACCTATTAGATACGTTTCCTAAACCTATAGGAAGAGGAGCTCCCTGCATGTCTAACGCTGTCCTGGTTACAGGAACTGGAGAACCATCAGAGCTCATCATTCCAGTAGTTCCAGAAACACCGCCTATGGTTGTTAAGTATGCTCCAGCAATATCATCATTAGAAGAGCCTGCTGGCAATTCATTTATAACGGGAATGGTTTCTTTTTTAAGACCCCTAGTGGTTCCATCAAAGTAAGTATTAAAATACCTTGACCTGGCAGATGAACCGCCACTGCCGCCAGAAGATTGTTCCTTAGTTGTTATAGTTTCTCTTTGACCTATCTGAGCCCTAGTAAGATCTATTAAGGCTTTTTTTTGTTTATCACTATAAATGCCTTGATTGGCGTTATAGAAAGCTTCTACAGCGTCTTTAATTCTTTTATCAGCCACAGTCTTCATATACGCTTGAGTCAAAAGACCACTGTTCTTGTCTATGAAATCAGAAGGATTTTCTCCTTCAGCTCCTTGATACTTACCATCCATTAAATTTTGTTGGTCTTGAGCAGCTTCTTTTAGTAGGTTTGGCATTATTTGCTTGGTGAAATCTTTTTCTGCATTTCTATATTCAAGACCCTCTCCACTAGCTATCTCTTCAAGAATCTCCATGTCTTTGAAGTTGTCGAAGTCAGTTTTACCCTCTAGGAGTTCTCTCATTAATGTCGTAACCTTTGGATCGTAATAAACATCATCTATCCCAGTCATGTTCCCCTTGCCTGATGTTTTTAGCTTTGTTAAGTGCTCTTGAAACTCATCCGCTCTTGCCAGGGCTCTATTTATAGTATTTCCAACTCTTACGGCTTCGTTCATTTTTGAGCGACCAGCAGAAGTCATTGTTCCGTTTTTAAAGTAAATGTTGTCTTTGTCTGCTTTAATTTCATCTATAAGGTCATTGGTGTAATTGTTATACCTGTCGATGTACTGCTCTCTAACTTGAGGTAATTTAGTCATATCCCCCTGAGCGTTTGATATTCCTGCTTTAGTTGCAGCAGCTAAAGCTCTAGTTCTAGCATCATACAAACCCATAGGAGCTAAAACACCAGCACCTGTATATATAGTTCTACTTCCAATTACCTCCCCAGTGCTAGTTCCAACACCAATAGCCCTGCCCATTTGAGGGTAGTAATCTGTTGGCTTCATAACGGGATTCATCATTTTAAAATACTCCAAATCTGAAGCCATTTGAGCGGTAGCAACCCTTCTTTTATCTGCAGATGTCATTCCTTCTGTGTTAACAGATGGCGTGGTAGAGCCCGCTCCACCCATTCCAGATCCCATTTGAAACATTTGATTTCTATCTTTTTTGTTTAAGGCACTTGCGGTAGATAGCTTGTCTTCTAAAAGATCTGCAACCTCTTCGCTACCAGTAATTTCAAGAGCCTTTTTTACGGTTTTTCTCTGAAGCATTTTACCTACCTGCTTACCCTTTCCTAGTCTTTTGACTATTTTTTTACCGCCTCTTAATATCTGTTTTTTAGTTCTTTCTAACTTATTGTTTTTCTCAGCCTGAACATCTTCTGACCCTTCTTGAGCTGAAAATTCAATCGCTTTTCTTTTTTCATTAAAAGAAGCTTTGGAGTCTATTATCTTTTGTTCGTCTTCTCGTCTCGCATCATCCGCATCTTCTAGTTTATCGTAAAACTTCTCCTTAGCTTTACCTATTTTTCTTTCTTTTTTCTCGAATTTTTTTGTTGGCTCTGGGAATCTTTTTTCAATCTTGTCTATTTTTTTGTCCCTTTTTTCTACTAACTTCTTTCTTGTGCTTTCTCTTGCCACATTAGGGTCTAATTTTCCTTGTAGCTTTTGAGATTTTTTTTCCAGCTTCTCCGCTTTTTTTTTCATTTTAGCAGAATCCGACTCACTGGTAGTAGATAGTTTTGCATCAACGTTTAACATTGTTGCTTGATCGTCAATCTTTTTTTGCCTGTCGGCTATTCTTTGTCTTTTGTTTCTTTTCGCCATGGTATTTTTATTGTTATCCGCCTATAGCCGATATTAAATCTGTTAAACCTTGCGTATCTATACCACCTCCTTTAGAAGAATCTTCGCTAGATCCTAATCCTGGGTTTGATTTAGGACCTATTGATGCTAGTAAGTTTTGAGCCCCTGACTGCATGTTAGCCTCTGCTCTTGCAGACATTCTATCACTTCTTAATAAAGATAAGTCTCTAGAAACGCCAGCCATTCTATTTGCCTGTTGCTGCTCTTGAGCCATAAGTGCATTTGTTTGTTGCCCATATGTAGATGCTAAGTTTTGCATGGCTTGAGACTGTAAAGCTGCAATTTGCCCAAGATTACCTCTTCCTCCAGCTTGAAACATATTTCTGCCGAATGATTTGCCCATCTGACGTATAGCAGCCCTATCTGCAGA
>Ga0181388_1000335_pt1 | contig 16415 bp, 15 predicted proteins | sample 11SPOviralmetaG_FD_130120 | JGI IMG/M metagenome (GOLD analysis project Ga0181388, IMG submission 130120) | Marine viral communities from the oligotrophic San Pedro Time Series (SPOT) site, San Pedro Channel, CA, USA - 11 SPOT_SRF_2010-05-17 | ecosystem: Environmental > Aquatic > Marine > Strait...
AAAGGTAAAGAACGTATTATAAGGCATGAATTTCCCAATGGAAATAAATGGTTTTTTGAAGGACAAAAAGGTCAAGAACGTTGTATAAGGAAAGAATGTCCAAATGGAGGTAAATTGTTTTATGAAGGACAAAAAGGTCAAGAACGTTATATAAGAAGAGAATTACCAAATGGAAATAAAGAAATTTATGAAGGACAAAAAGGTCAAGAACGTCTAATAAGGAAAGAATGTCCAAATGGAAATAAAGAAATTTATGAAGGACAAAAAGGTCAAGAACGTTGTGTAAGAGCAGAACAAGTAATGAAATTGGGTAATTTTACAATTAGAAAATTAGCAGATGATACTTTACATTTTAAAAGTTCTACACAAGAATGTTTTTTAAAAGAAGAAGATGGAGAATTAAATTTATTTTCTTCTAAAAGAAAATTAGATGCAATTAATACAGACGAAGAATCTAATAGTAAAAAATCAAAAAAATGAAAATAAAAACTAAATTAAATTTAAACAAACAATATAATTTATTAATTAAACATTATTTTTTTTTATTAAACTATAAATAATTCTATATTACTTACTAAATAATAATTACGTACTAAATAATGAATAATATTCTAGTATTAGGTAGTGGTGCTAGAGAACACGCGATTATTGATACATTACTATATTCACAAACAATTAAAACAATTTTTGTTTATCCTGGTAATGATGGTATTTTTAATCAATCGAATAAAATAGCCAAAACAACAATAATAAATTATGAAAATTCCTTAGTAGAATTTTGTAATACTAATAAAATCCATTTTGTTATATCAGGTGCTGAAACTTTACTTGTTGACGGTATTTATGATTATTTACAAAATCATAATATTAATTGTTTTGGTCCAAATAAAGAAGGAGCTTTGATTGAAGGTTCTAAGGCATTTTCAAAACATTTTATGGTTAAAAATAATATTCCAACTGCTAATTATAATACTTTTACATCATTTGATACTTTTAGACAATTTTATGAAAAGTCAATTAAAAATAAAAATGATAAATATGTTATTAAAGCATCTGGTTTAGCAAGTGGTAAAGGTGTTATTATTCCAGAAACAAATGAAGAATTATATAAAGAAGTAGAAGATATGTTAGTTAATAAAAAGTTTAAGGATGCGTCAAATGAAATTATAATTGAAGAAAGATTAGAAGGTGAAGAAGTATCTATAATGGGTTTTTGTAATGGTTCTGAAATATCATTAATGCCACAAAGTCAAGATTATAAAAAGATTTATGATAATAATAAGGGTTTAAATACTGGTGGAATGGGTTCTCATGCTCCAGTATTTATTTTAAATGAGAGTGAATTAAATGAAATAGAGGAACATATGAATAAAGTTGTAAAAAAGTTAAATTATAAGGGTATTCTTTATGGTGGAATTATGAAAACTGTGGATGGATTATATTTTCTTGAATTTAATTGTCGTCTAGGTGATCCAGAGGCACAAGTCCTATTGAATTTAATTGATACTAGTAAAACTGATTTATATACAATTATAACAGATTGTATGAAAGGAAATAAGATTAATGTAGAATGGAAAAGAGGATATGTTTCTAATCTAGTATTATCACACGAAGATTATCCTATAAGAAAATCAGATAAAGATTTAAAGATAATTATTGATAAAGAAAAATTAAAACATAATAATATTAAAATTTATTGGAGTAATGTTTCAATAGATGATAATAATAATTATTATACTAGAGGTGGAAGAGTTCTATCTATGATAAATTATAATGCTTATTCATTTGAAGAGACATTTACTACAATTTATAATAATGTAAAATGGATTACATATGAAAAACAATATTATAGAAGAGATATTGGATTAAACAAACAGTATATTTTATGTAGTAATAAAATCCAAAATAAAATCCAAAATATATCAACTATTAAAAATAATAGGAGTATTAAAATAGGTATATTAGGTTCAACTAAAGGGAATAGTATTGATTTATTGATAGATAAAATATCTAATAAAGAGATTAATGCTTCAATTGAATTAATAATTACAAATAGAAAAATTGCTCCTATTTTAGAAAAGGCAAAAAATAATAATATAAATTATATTTATTTATCACCAAAAAATCAAAATAGAGAACAATATGATAGACAAATAGTAAATTTAATGCGTATATTTGATGTAGAATTAATAATTTTAGTAGGGTATATGAAAATAGTTTCCCCAATATTAATTAATGAATATAAAGGTAATATTATTAATATTCATCCATCTCTTTTACCTAAATATGGTAATATGATGGATTTAGATGTTCATCAAACAGTAATTAATAATAAAGAGAAATTTACTGGATGTACTATTCATCATGTTGTTGAAGAGGTTGATGGTGGAGATATTATTCAACAAAAACAATTATTAATAGAAACAGATAATCCTTTAAAGTTAAAACTACAAATACAAAAACTAGAAAGTGAATCTTTAATTGAAGTAATTTCTATATATTTAAAAAAGAGTTTAACTTATAAAGATAGTGGTGTTAATATTGAAGAGGGAAATAATCTAGTATCTAATATTAAAGAGATTTCAGATGAGATTGGTGGATTTGCCGCATTATATGAATATAAATTACCACAAATTCAACAAAATAATCACCAATCAATAGTATTAGGTGCCGCAACTGATGGAGTTGGAACAAAATTAGAAGTGGCAATTAAAATGAATAAGTTTGATACAATTGGTATTGATTTAGTGGCAATGTCTGTTAATGATTTATTTGCTTGTGGTATAAAACCATTGTTTTTCTTAGATTATTTGGCTATTGATAAAATGGATGCGGTTAAATGTAAGAAGATTATTGATGGTATTAATAAAGGATGTAATTTGGCAAATTGTCAATTAATAGGAGGTGAAACAGCAGAAATGAAAGGTATTTATATGAAAGATAAGTTTGATATGGCTGGTTTTGCTGTTGGAATACAAGAATATAAATTAGAACCATTAAAGAATATTAAAAGTGGTAATTATATTTATGCTTTACCTTCAAGTGGTATTCATTCAAATGGATATACATTGGTTAATAAATTACTTAAATTTAGCGATTATAATTTAGAAGAAATTATAGCTCCAACCCGAATTTATATGGAAACTTTATATTTATTAGAAAAGTATAAGGTTGAATTAGTAGGTATATCACATATTACAGGTGGTGGATTTGTTGATAATATTACTAGAATACTTCCAAGAGGACTATCATTTAAATTAAAAGAATGGGATTTTCCGCCAATATTTAAATGGATTCAAAAACAATCTAATATTTCTAGAGAGGAAATGTTAAATACGTTTAATTGTGGTTATGGAATGGTTTTTATATTTAATACATCTATTATTGAAGAGGAAGGATTAGATTTAATTGGTAAAATTATTTAAAATTAAATTTGTATATATATTTATTTTTTTATTAAAAATTGATTTTTTTAAGTAAATAAATTATTAATAACATTCATAATTATGGAGATTGAAACCAATTCAAAACATTCGGTTGCTACATTATGGTATTTTATCAGATTACTTTTCGAGATGGAACCTGAACTCGTTAAAGTTATTAAAGAATTATCTGGATATCAACCAGACATTACTCATTTAATAAAACATTTAAAAAATGATAAAAATAATTTAATAAAAGGTAAGGTTAAAACTTGGTCAGGATTTTCTGGAACATTAATAACATCAGATGGATATAAATTTCATTTCCAAGCAAGTGGAACAGCAGTAGCACCAAATTCTATATTACCAGGATTAGTGGTTGTATTTTATGGTATACAGAAAAAACCATTTCCTTGGCAAAAAAATAATCTTCCTGTTGCATTTGGTGTATACTCTTATAAGACTAAAATGGAACATACTCACAACTTTCTGATATAAGAATTTGAACTATAATCAAATAATATTTATTTAAAAGGTGTAAAACAAATATATGTTTAATTGTTTATTATATTTAAATTTCAAATTAATCAAAAAAAAAACTAAAATATTATAAAAATTGAATTTTTTTTAAATAATAAATTTATTATAAAAAATGTCTTCATCATCAACATCAACACCTACACCTTCACACGATTGTCCGGTATGTCGTAAGACATTAGCACCACGTAGCGATGACCCAAAGGTTATTGAGAAGGCACTTGAACATCATACAAAGGCTGTCCATACTGAAAAGCCCGAAGAGCCCTTAATTTGGCCTGGTTCAGGACGACCAGTTGTTTGTGAGGATGGTTGTTGGGGTGGTTGTGGTAGGGTCATTTATGATAGTTATGAGTTTACAAGTGGTGAAGAGACTTTTTTTGGAATGACGCACCCAAAGATTATTTCGATTGAAGAAGCTGAAAAATTAGGTATTAAGGCAATGTGTGGATCACAAAGATGTGTGTGGGGATAAAATATACCAAAATATACCATTTATAAAAAAAAAATAAAAAAAAACAAAAAAATTGATTTTTTTTAAAATAAATTATAAAACATACGCACTCACAAAAATGGAGATTGAATTACGAGAGCAATCAGAGGAGCAATCCGCAGTAATTTTGTGGTTTTTTGTCCGGTTTGTTTACGTAATGGAACCTGCACTTTATGAAATGATTAAAGAATTGGCTACATTTGAAAAAATTCATGTGTGTCCATTTCCAATGTGCTTTCTTGTATGTGCTCCACGAAGTAAGTGTTTGTCAGTCATAACAGACGCTGTTAAGCACCATCGAAGAGCAAGACACGGAATAATTAAACCAAAGCCTCAAAGAATCCGCTTTGCTTTATGGCCGGATGGATCTGTAATTAGATGTGAAATAGGTGCTCGTGAGTCAGATACTGGTTGTGGTAAATGTCTTTCCGACCCTAAATTTTATGGAGACGGATACATTACAATTGAACAAGCGTTTGATCAAGGTGTAAAGGCAGTTTGCGATGATTGTTATTGGGGATAATAACTGTTAATTATTTTAAAAAAAAAAATTGATTTTTTTTATTAAATTAGTATTATTAAAATATTAGAACTTAATTATTTAATTTTCAAATATGTCAAAAAATAATTATTTCATTATGAGAGATTGGATTATTAAAAAACGTAATGAATGGAATACAAATACAAAAAAAAGATTAAAATACAATAATAATTTGAAAGAATATTCGGATGCTCTTGCGAAAAAAGTGGATGGAGCACTTATTAAATTATATAAAAGTTTTAAGAGTGAAAAAAGAGATACTCCAAGAAATCTGAAAATTGTATTTAAATCAGATAAAAGAGGTGAAATTAAACAATATAATCAGTTTAGAATACTAGACCAACATGCTTTAGTTGTAGATATTTTAGAATATTCAGATAAAGAAAATGAACCACATTATTATATATCATTTCCAAAAAGTAGAGAATGTGATGTATATTTTGAAACATCAAAAAGTTTAGAAGATTATCACGATATTTGGATTATTAAAGAGGCTTTAGTATTTGAAAATATTAATGAACATATCTTTATTAGTTATAATTCGACTTATATTAAATAAATATATTATTAAATATTAATTTATTGAATAAATTAAAAATTGATTTTTTTTAATTAATATTATATTTCATAAAAATATTAAAATAAAACATAACAATGTATTTTACAAGAGAATTATTTTATTTAATACATAAAATTAATAGTTATGAAAATGGCATTACGGGTATAATAAAATATTTTACAAACTCATTTACTTTTACTTCAAATAAACAATTAAAAAATGCAGTTAATGAATATAAAAAAGATAAAATTCAATGTGAAAAAATGTATGGTTCTATAAAATATTGGGATACATCTAAAATAACTGATATGTCTCATTTATTTGAGGATTTCCGTGATTTTAATGAAGATATTTCAAGATGGAATGTATCAAAAGTGATTAATATGTCTTATATGTTTGGTTATGCTAAATCTTTTAATCAAAAATTAGAAGATTGGGATATTTCAAATGTAGTGCGTATGTCTTATATGTTTTTTGAAGCATTATCGTTTAAATCAAAAACATTAATTCGCAAATGGACTATTCCAACAATTAAATATAATGATCAAATGTTTTATGCTACTGATTTTTCATAAATTAAATAGTTTCTTTATTATCAGAAAATTGGATTGTTTGTAAAAATCCACATTTTTTTACTAATATTTCATTTATTTTTGTATACATTTCATTAATTGTTTTAAAATCAATTAAATTTTTTTCATAAAACATTTTAAATATATTTACTTCTTTTAAAATATCAACTTTCGATATAATAAGATGTGTTGTTCCAGAATAATTAATAGCCATTATTAATTTATCTAAATCAAGCCAATTAACTTTACGTTTTCTTCCTGTAGTTGTTCCATATTCTTCACCAACATCACCTATTTTTTTTAATTCAACATCTTCTAAAAGACTTTCTGGAAAGTCGGTATCTATTCCTGAACGTGTATCATATATTTTGGTTGCTCCATAAATATGCCTGATTAATTGAGGTGGAAATCCTAGACTACAACATCCATATGGTAAAGTACAAGAAGAAGTTATAAATGGATAATTGCCATAATTAATATCTAACCAAAATCCTTGTGCTCCTTCACATAAAATACATCCATATAATTTCTCATCCCATATATAATCTTTAAATATATCAGAAAAATCACAAACACGTTTTCCAATTCTTGCGTATTTATCACGATATGCTGGAGCAATTCCGGATGATGTTGTTCCTAGACTTTTAAGATGATTTGATGAAGTTTCTTCAGTTAAATGTTGTTCTGTAATAATATGTGTTTTGGGAGATATTTTAATAAGTGAAGTATCAAATCCATTTTGTTTAAGATAGTCTATTTCTTTAAAAAAACTTTTAATATTTATAACACAATCAGGTCCAATTATTGATTTAACACCATAAAAAACTCCAGAAGGAATTAAGTGTGTTTTATATTTTTTATTATTAATATAAATAGTATGTCCTGCGTTATTACCACCTGCCCATCTACAAACAAAATCATAATTTTTAGATTTAGCTAGATAAGAAGTTATTTTTCCTTTTCCTTCATCTCCCCACGCTAATCCACAACATACATCTACATATTTTATATTCATTTCGTATTAAAATATAAATATTTTATAATTAATAATAATTATTAATTATTTATTATTAATTATTAAATTAAAAAAAAGTTTAAAACAAAATAATAATAATTATAAAAAATTTTTTTTTTTTATTAAAAGATTATTAGTATTAACGGTATCAAGGTTTCTTTCCCTTTACTTGTTTCTTTCTACTAAGAAATCTCTTAGAACGTGCCGTCGATAATGTGGAACGATATTCTTTAGTGAGTTTTATCCACCAAGGTATTTGTAACCTACGTCTTCGTTTAACTTGTACCCCAGGATATGTCTTCTCCTTTTCCTTATTAGAGAATCTTGCCTTGTACTCAGCCTGAAGTTTTGCTTTATATATCTTCCAAAATTTAACTGCTTTTTCAATAGGAACTTGACCCTCCTCTAAATTTTCAATTAATTCTCTCAGTTGATCAATAGACATATCTCTTGGATTGGTGTTTTCTGTCGTTTCAGCTGGTGGGAAATACATTCTAAATCCCGGTCCTGTGTTAATAGAGGATGATATCTCAGCAATATCTGCAAGAATTGTTGCATCATCCAAACCAAAAGATTCCATTGTTTGGATGTCCTCTATTTTGTTAATATTATTAATTAAATTAAAAAAAAATCAATTTTTATGAATTTTATAAAATTGATTGAGTAAAATAGACAATTATATGTTATTTTTATATAAAATATAAATATTATTATAATTAATAATAATTATTTATTATTATAAAATTAAAAAAATAATTAAACACAAAAGAAATAATAATTTTAAAATTGAATTATAACTTAAATACTATAAAATTATTATATAATATTAAATAATCTAACAACTTATAATTACATAGTTATAAATTAATATGTCTAATAATTTATTAATGGATAATAATACAAAATATAAAAAGAAATCATATGAACAACTAGATAAAGAATATTTAGCTAGAAAATACCTAACAGATAATGAAATTATTTATTTTTGGAAAGAACATAATATTTTCAAAAAATCAATTAATGATAATTTTCCAAAGTTTAAGTTCTATGATGGTCCACCATTTGCTACAGGAGAACCCCATTATGGACATATTTTAGCAAGCACTTTAAAAGATATTATTCCTAGATATAAAACTCAAAATGGTTATTGTGTTAATAGAGTTTTTGGATGGGATACACACGGATTACCAATTGAACAAATTATTGATAAAAAATTTAATATTAAAACAAGAGAAGATGTATTAAATTTCGGTATTGAAAATTATAACAACGAATGTAAGAAAAATGTATTAGAATTTAGAGAAGTGTGGAGAGATACGATTGGTAAATTAGGTAGATGGGTTGATTTTGATAATGATTACAAAACGATGGATAAAACATATATGGAAAGTGTATGGTGGGTTTTTGGTGAATTATATAAGAAAAAATTAGTTTATAAAGGTGTTAAAGTAATGCCTTATTCTAATGGATGCACTACACCTCTTTCCAATTTTGAATCAAAAGAAAATTATAAGGATGTTTCTGATTATTCATTAACAATTAAATTTAAATTAGAAAATTGTGAAAATACTTATTTATTAGTATGGACGACTACTCCTTGGACCCTTCCGTCAAATTTATGTATTTGTGTTAATCCTGATTTATATTATTTAAAAATTAAATCAAATAAAGACAATAATAACTATATTATTTCTAAAGAGTGCTTAGAAAATTATTTCAAAGATAAAAGCACTTATGAAATTATTAATAGTTTTAAAGGAACAGAATTAAAGGAAAAGAAATATATACCATTATTTAATTATTTTTATGATGACTATAAAAATACAGCATTTAAAATCATTACGGATAAATATGTAAAATCAACAAATGGAACTGGATTAGTTCATGTTGCTCCTGCTTTTGGTGAAGATGATTATAGAGTTTGTTTAAATATGAATATTATTGATAAATTAAATCATCCTCCTTGTCCTTTAAATGAAAATGGATTTTTTACAGATGATGTTATTGATTTTAAAGGACGTTATATTAAAGACACAGAAGATGATATTATTGATTATTTAACAACAAAAGATATTGTTTTTAAAGTTTGTAAAGAAATTCATTCAGTTGGATATTGTTATAGGTCAGATACTCCATTAATTAGTAAGGCTGTTGATTGTTGGTTTATTAATGTTGAAAAAATTAAACAAAAGATTTTAGATAATAATTCCCAATCAGAATGGACCCCTGAACATATTAGAGATAATAGATTTCATAATTGGATTGAATCATCTGTTGATTGGTGTTTTTCAAGAAATAGATATTGGGGAAATCCTATTCCTATTTGGATTAGTGATGATGGTGAAGAAAGGGTCTGTGTAAGTTCAATAGATGAATTAGAAGATTATGCTAATTTACCTAAAGGTAGTATTACTGATATTCATAGTCATAAAATTGACCATATTACTATTCCTTCAAGAGAGGGTAGAGGTAAATTAAAAAGAATTCCAGAGATTTTTGATTGTTGGTTTGAAAGTGGTTCAATGCCATATGCACAACACGGATATCCAAAAACAACTATGAATATTGATGATATTTTTCCTGCGGATTTTATTGCGGAAGGATTAGATCAAACACGTGGATGGTTTTATACATTAATGGTTATTTCTACTGCTTTATTTAATCAACCTGCTTTTAAGAATGTTATTGTTAATGGATTGGTGCTTGCAGAGGATGGATTTAAAATGTCAAAAAAGAAAAAAAATTATCCACCTGTAAATGATATTTTAAATGAATATGGTGCTGATCCAATTAGATTATATTTAATTAATGGTCCTCTTGTAAAAGGAGAAAGTATTAAATTTAATAAAAAATATATTAGACAAATTATTAACAAGGTTAATATTGTAATTTATGATTGTGTTAAATATTTATTAGAATTAATTAATTCATATAAAAGCTTAAATGGGAATGATTTTAAATCGACTAATATTTTTGAAAATCAAGATACAATTGATAATTTGACTGATAAATGGATTTTACAATATACTAATAATTTTATTAATGAAATTCATAAAGATATGGAAAAATATAAATTACATAATGTAGTATCTAATATAAGTAATTTACTTGATAAATTATCTAAATGGTATTTAAATTTGAATAAATCTAGATTTAGTCAAAATAATTATGTGTGTTTAAATGTATTTTATTATTGTATTTATCACATTATGATTACAATTGCTCCTTTCACTCCATTTATTTCAGAGGATATTTATCAAAAAATTAAAAAATATAGTTATAAAGAATGTGAAAGTGTGCATTTAGTTCAAATGTCTAAATCTATTTGGAATAATGATACTAAATTATTAAAAACTATGGATAATTTAATTAGTATTATTAATACTGCTCGGAAAATTAGAGAAACAAAATTAGAACGTTCTAAAAATAAACCAATAAATGAATTATTAATTGTTCATAATAATAAATCTTATCTAGATGAATTACAAGAATTAGAATTATATATTAAAAATGAAATTAATACAATGACTATTAAATATTGCACTGATGAAAATAAATATATTAATTATAAATTAAAATTAGATGATAAACAGGGTAGAATTTATAAAAGAAAATTTCAATCACTTAATGACCATATTAAAAATAATTTATCTTTTACAATTGAAAATATTAATAATAAAGATGATTTAGAATTTGAATTTGAAAATGAAAATTATAAAATTAATTATGTTGATCTAGTAGTTAAGAAAGAAAATAAAAATACTAATTGTCATTCAGAAATTGAAAATAATTTCTTAGTAATGATGGATGAAATTTATACAGATGAAATGGAATTAATTTATCAAGGTAGATTATTTTCTAGATTTTTAAAAGAATTTAGAAAAGAATCTAATTTAGTTTCATCAGATATGATTTTAATGTTATATAATTTACAAGGCAATACAATTGATAATTTTGATAAAATATTGAAATATACTGAAAATAATATTAATGATTATTTACACGAAATTAAATACTATATTAATCTTGATTACGAAAAAACATATACAATTCTAGATAATGAAATAGAAATATATTTTTTAAACTTATAAAATTATAAAATTATAAAATTATAAAAAAAATATATATATATATTATTTTTTTTATTAAAAATTAAAGTAATGCTTTTAAATTTTTAATTTCATCTTCTAATATTTTAATATGGTATTCATGATTAGTAGAATATTTTTTAGAAGAATTACATTCATTATTTAAACTATTTATATGTTTATTCGCACATTTTAATCTAGTTTTTTTACTATATATTTTACATTTAGTGCGTCTTCTTAACTCTTTTGCTCTCTTTTTTTCTTAATTATTTAAATCACAATTTTTTATAAGCTTTCTCCAATCTTTACTTTCAGATAGAAAGTCATTTTCTGTAAATACATTTTTAATTTTATCATCTAAATAATGTTGTTTTTTACCTCTATAATTATACTTTTGTTCTTTTTTAGTATTCGTTTTTAATGGTTCATTTAAATTACTAATTATATTATCAATTGACTGATTTAAAATATATAATTCAGAATTATTATTTTCTAAAGTATCATCATTATTATTAGTATTATTATCTAAATTAAATAAAAATAAATTATCAAATTTATCAATATTTTCATAATTATTATTATGTATAAAATTCATAATTTTTTAATTATTTAATTTAAATAATCTTAAAATTAAAAAAAATCAATTTTAAATTTTCAAATAAAATATATTTTTATTTTATATAATTATATAATATGAATACTAATAAAAGAGAATTAAATAAATTAGTAAAATCAATAAATACATTAACTAAAAAAGCCACTAAAAAATCCTCCAAAAAATCCTCTATGAAATCCTCTAAAAAAGCAAGTAAAAAAGCAAGTAAGAAAGCCAGTAAGAAAGCCAGTAAGAAAGCCAGTAAGAAAGCCAGTAAGAAAATGCCAAAAGAAAAACATATTTTATGTAAAAATAATATTTGTGCGAATACAAGAACAATATTTCATTCACCAAGAATGAAAAATACAAAAGAAGAACTTAATAAAATAATTTATTACTTTTATAATTTGGATGATAAAAAATTATATAGATTAAGAAAAGAAAAATATGATATATTAAAAGATAAAAGAGGTTATTTATTACAAATATCATATAGATATTTTATTAGTGATTTTGATAAAACACATAAATTATCAACTGATGTTATGGTTTTTATAAAATATACAAAAAAAGAGGATATGTCTGAATTAGCAGGAATATCAAGTAAAACTCCATATGGTTTTGGGTGGAACTATTCAATGGTTTCAAGAGATTTATTACCAAAATCTGTTTCAATAAAAGATGAAAGTAAAACTGTTGATAAAAGTAAATTTGAAAATTATATTAAAGAAAGTATTAATAGTTTTAAACAAGAATTTGATATGTTAGATTTATCAACAGAATTAAATAAACTAAATGCTTATGTAGATAGTTATGATAATTTACTAGATAAATATTATAAGGAATGTGTAGGTTCAACTGTTGATGTATTTAAAATTAAGAATATGGCTTAATATTATTATTATTATTTTTGTATTTATATTTGTGTATTTAATTATATTAAAAAACTTTTACACCTTTGAACATTTAATACCAATTACGGCACAAGCTATTCTAGCACCAGCATTACCAGTTTTTTCTGATTCTGCTTTTAATTCTCCAACACCTTTTCCAAGGTCATCCTCTTTATCGTGAATTATTATCATTCTACCTAATATATTTGTTTTAGTATAAGAAAGTGATAAATCATTTGCTATTATTTTTCCAGATGCGATTTTATTTTTAGAAGTAATATTTCCTAGATCACCTGCGTGTCTTTCTTTTGAGTTAAGACCACCGTGTTTTTTATTAAAAGGATTAAAATGAGCACAAGCACTATTACATCCATCACTTAAATCTCCATATTGGTGTATATGAAACCCATGTTTTCCATCAGATAATCCAGTTATATTATATTCTATTTTTAATTTATTATGTTGTAATTGTGTAAAAACAATGCTACCTTTTATTTTTTTTGTATCTAGTATAGCAATTGCTTGTTTTTTTTTATTAATTGAACTACAAGACATTTTTATAATTAATTATATTATATATGTAATAAATTAAAATTGAAATAAAACAAAGAAATAGTTAAATTAATAAAAATATCATTATGTCAACAAATACAAAAACAAAAATTACTGAAGAACTTAATGATTTATATATAAAACAAAATGAATTAGAGATTAAAATACAAGATTTAGAGAGTAAAAAATTAGAAATAGAAAAAGTAGAATTAAGTAAACTAGGTATAACAAATTATACTGATAATTTAATAAATTTTATGAAAGAAATGAAGTTATATTTTTTAAATACTTGGGTTGATGAATATAATACTATTGAACTATTTAATGAAACAAGTAGTATTGAGGAATTTGTATGGGCATTAGGTGATACACCAACAACACAATATGAAGTATTATCAAATTCTTTTATTCCTAGTCCAGATTTTGATAAACATTTTAAAATATTGAGTAAAAAAACAAAAATAATACTTGATTATTATTGTGGTATAAGTTTTCACGATAAAGAATAATTATAATAAAAAAAAATATTATTGTTGTTTAATATATTGTTTTATTGTCATATTATTTTTAACTAATATATTGTAATTAACCATTATTATAAAACATTTACATAGAATATGATAACAATCTATATATGTTATATACAATTGTTATATTTAGTATGAAATAAATATATTTTTTTTTTCTAAATTTAAAATTTTATTTTTCATTATATAAATTATTTAAAAATAACATTAATGTTTCAGGTTTCAATAATTTATATATTATTAATATAGTATTAATATATTAATAATTTATATATTAATAATATATGAAATATGAATAATATTAAAGACCCTTGTACTGATAAATTAACTGATTTGGAATATTTAGAACATATGATACCACATCATCAAGTAGCGGTTGATATGTCAGAATTATTAATACCTCATATTAACGATCCAGTTATATTACATTTATGCAGAGATATTATTAGAAAACAAAAATATGAAATAGTAGAAATGAAAGATATGGAAAAAAGAATTTCAGATACATTATTTTATAATTCAAGCGGTGTGATTGATAAAAACATAACAAAATTAGATATTTATGAACCAAAAAAATCAAAAGCAAAAGAAGGTGAGTGTAATCCTCTTTTTTTCAAACCAGATGACCATTCAAAACATATGGAACATATGAAAATAAATTCAAAAAGTTATCTAGAACATATGATACCACATCATCAAGTAGCGGTTGATATGAGTAGGAGATTATTATTACATACTAATCATTCTTATTTAATATATTTTTGTAGAAAATTAATACTAGACCAACAAGCCGAAATATTAATGATGAATAATTTATTACAAAATACATATACACATGATAGTAGTTTATTAAGTAAATGATTATATAAATGATTATATAAATGATTATATAAAAAAGAATATTATTTGTTATTTATTGTTTTTATTTGTTTTATTAAATTATTTATGAAGAGTTGTTTTTGTTTTTTAGTAATTTCTTTCTTGGATTTAGATTTAGATTTAATAATATCTTTAATTGTTCCTAGATTATAATGTTTAACTATGGATTTTTTATTCCATAATACTAGACTAGTTACATCCCATCCATTAGGAAATTTTGAAACAAACTTTTTCTGTTTTCTATTTATTTCATTATATATTGGTTCTTGATAAGGGAAAAGACAAAATCCATTATATTTGTTATATAACTCGTGCCATTTTATAACATATGATTCAAATGTAAAATCATCATATTGAGGGAAATCTTTATGTTTAGTAGATTTATGTTTGGTTTTACGTCTATATTTTTTAAGAAATGAGGTCATTTTACTTTTATAATGACTATTTAATCCATTATATTCAGGATCTTTATTTTTAATACAATAAAGTTGTTCATAATCTACTTCAACTATTGTTATATATTGATTAGGTTTTAATATATTAAAATCGTGAAAAAGACCATCACCTTTTGAAAACCAACTACCATATGGTTTTTGAGGGTCATATTCTTTATTGTTATTATTTAGTTTAGGTTTTTTAATACTAGTTAATTTGAAGGGTTTATCCATTAATATAATCCATTGATTTGGTTTTAATGTAGAAGAGATTTGTGTTAGTAAAGTTGCATTATTATGAATAGAGTTTTTTTTAGTTTTCTTTTTAAATTTACTTTTAGATTTCATGATATATAATAATATGTGTGATATTAACTATATAAGAATTATATATAAAAGTTAAAAAATTATAAAAAAATAATTTTGATTAAGATTTATCAACTTATGTTTCTAGTAAGTAAAAGTTTTTAGGTATAAAAGACGCGATTTGTGAGTATTAGAAGGTTAGAATGTTAAAAGTAAAGGTAAAAATGAAGAAAATGAAGAGAAAAATAAGTATTATTTATAAAAAGTTTTTTTTATTAAGAGTTTACTTATGTAAAGTATAATCAATTGTTGATCTACAAATATGACAATGAGGTAATTTTGTGGAACATTCTCTACAACAACTATGACAACCCAATGTATCAGCATGTATAAGTAAAGTATCACAGGTTTTACTAAGACATATATTGCATTCTTCTCCAATATATTCTTTCTTTTTATATTGAGAACAAAGGTGTCGTGTAGTTTCATCACTACCAAATTTCTCTAGAATAGTTAATATAACAGAATCTTTTTTTCTATTACAAGCAATGTGTAAAGCATTCTTTCCAGTTTTAGTTTGAAGATTAACATCAATACCTTCTATTTTTAGTAATTCCAATGCGATTGGTATATTATAATAACAAGCAAAATGTAAAGCAGTTTGTTTACTATTAGAGTGAAGATTAACATCAATACCTTCTATTTTTAGTAATTCCAAAGCAGATGGCATACTATTTTGACAAGCATAGTGTAAAGCAGTATAACCATAAATATTTTGATAATTAACACAAATATCTTTTATTTTTAGTAATGCTAAAACAACTTCTAACATATTATTATCACACGTATAGTGTAAAGCAGTTTGTCCATATTGAGTTTGAAGATTAACATTTATATCTTTTATTTTTAGTATTTTCAAAGCAACTTCTGTCATATTCTTTCCACAAGCAATGTGTAAAGCAGTATCTCCATCATTATTTTTAATATTAACATTTATATCTT
>Ga0181388_1000336_pt1 | contig 16407 bp, 10 predicted proteins | sample 11SPOviralmetaG_FD_130120 | JGI IMG/M metagenome (GOLD analysis project Ga0181388, IMG submission 130120) | Marine viral communities from the oligotrophic San Pedro Time Series (SPOT) site, San Pedro Channel, CA, USA - 11 SPOT_SRF_2010-05-17 | ecosystem: Environmental > Aquatic > Marine > Strait...
GATTCATTATTAGTAACTAGAGTAGTATCAGGTTCTTTTACTTCTGCAACTTCCTCTAAAATAGATAATGGAGATTCCAACAATGCTTTTGTATTAGAAACATTAACAGAAGGTGAAATAGCAAACAGTACTTCTACAGAAGGAACTAATAATACTTTATCTAGTGGTAGTAATGATAATTTAAGATGGGAAATAGTTTCTCCCAATACATCCTCTGGAACATTTAATTTATTAGTTAGAAGAGGTAATGATAGTTCTAAGCAAAAAGTAGTATTAGAAACTTGGCCTAATTTATCTTTAGACCCAAATTCTGATAATTATATAACTAAAGTAATTGGAGATGCTAAACAAACAGTAAGAAATGATGGAAGTAATGACTATTTTTTACAATATTCAGGTTCATATAAGAACATTTCTAGATATGTAAGAGTAAAATCAGTAGATACACCAACTTTAAATTATTTAGATAATAATGGTGCTGCTAAAACTGCTTTTGAAAGTCTAATTCCAGTAGCTGGATCAGGATCATTTGGTGATGCCGAAGGATCAAATATTCCAACGGGAAGAGCAGCTAACTATTATCAAAATATAAGTAATACAGATTCTCAAGGATTAATAGCTACCGATTATGCTACTTCTATAAGTTTATTAGCTAACCAAGACTTATTTCAATATAATATTATTACTGTCCCAGGATTAGTAAAGAATTTTGCTTCTAATAGTGGTACATTAACTACATTAGTAGATAATGCTCAAACTAGAGGTGATAATTTAGCAATAATTGATTTAGTACAATATGGACAAAACATAGGAACTGTTACAAGTAAAGCTACTGATATAGATTCTTCATATGCTGCAACATATTGGCCTTGGCTACAAACAATTGATCCAGATTTAGGATCACAAGTATTTGTTCCAGCTTCTGCTATGATGCCAGGTGTATTTGCTTTTAATGATAGAGCAAGTGAAACTTGGTTTGCACCTGCAGGTTTAAATAGAGGTGGACTATCAACAGTAATAAGAGCTGAAAGAAATTTAACAAATAGTAATAGAGATACTTTATATACTGCAAATGTTAACCCAATAGCTACATTCCCAAACACAGGAGTAGTAGTATTTGGACAGAAAACACTTCAGAAAAAACCAAGTGCTTTAGATAGAGTAAATGTTAGAAGATTATTAATTACTATTAAATCATTTATCTCACAAATAGCAGATAATTTAGTATTTGAACAAAACTCAGTAGCTACTAGAAATAATTTTTTAAGTCAAGTAAATCCTTATTTAGCAAGTGTACAACAAAGACAAGGATTATATGCTTTTAAAGTAGTAATGGATGAAAGTAATAATACACCAGATGTTATTGATAGAAATCAATTAGTAGGACAAATATTTGTACAACCAACTAAAACAGCTGAATTTATATACCTAGATTTCAATGTATTACCAACTGGAGCTACTTTCCCAGCATAAAAATTAAAGAATTAGATATTTATAACAAGAAATAAATTAGAACAACATGCCAGTATTAGATCCAAACGAAATATTTTTTACCGCTTTTGAACCAAAGCAAGCCAACAGGTTTATCCTTTATATGGATGGTATTCCAAGCTTTATTATTAAAGGAGTAGCAGCTGTAAATGTATCTCAAGGTACAGTAGCTTTAAATCATATCAATGTTCAAAGATATGTAAAAGGTAAAACCACTTGGGGAACAATATCAATGACATTATTTGATCCAATTACACCTTCAGGTGCTCAAGCAGTAATGGAATGGGTAAGATTACACCATGAATCAGTTACTGGTAGAGATGGATACAGTGATTTCTATAAAAAGGATCTTACAGTTAATGTATTAGGACCAGTAGGTGATATTGTTTCTGAATGGGTAATAAAAGGTGCTTTAATTACTGAAGCTACATTTGGTGATTACAATTGGGATACTGAAAATGAAGCAAAAGAAATTGCTTTAACTGTTCAACCTGATTATTGTGTATTAAATTTCTAAACACACTTAAATATTTTTTTAAAAGGAGCTTGGCTATGTCAAGCTCTTTTTTTATATTGGTATTTATAATAAATTAAAGTTATTAACAAATAAAAGATTATGGCCGAATTTAAATTTCCTACTGAAGAAGTAGAATTACCCTCAAAAGGATTAGTATATCCTCCTGAACACCCCTTATCAAGTGGAAAAGTAGAAATAAAATATATGACTGCTAAGGAAGAAGATATTTTAACAAATCAAGCATATATTGAAAAAGGAACAGTTTTAGATAAATTATTAGAATCTGTTATAATATCAGATGTAAATCTAAAAGATTTAATTGTTGGAGATAAAAATGCTATTTTTGTTGCTACTAGGATTTTAGGATATGGTAAAGACTATAAATTTAATTATTTAGGAGAAGAACAAGAATTAGATTTAACAACATTAAAAAATAAAGAATTTGATGCTTCTTTAATTAAAGAAGGAAAAAATGAATTTGAATATACTTTACCCCACACAGGTAATAAAATTACATTTAAGATTTTAAATGGTTATGATGAATCAAAAATTCAAAGAGAATTAGATGGTCTTAAAAAAATTAATAAAGATGCTTCCCCTGAACTTTCTACTAGATTAAAATATATTATTACTTCTGTAGAAGGAGAAAATGATAACAAATCAATAAGAGAATTTGTTGACAATTATTTATTAGCCAGAGATTCAAAAGCATTAAGAGACTATATAAATGAAATCCAACCAGATATAGATTTAACTTATACATCAGATGATGGAGAGGAGGTGAAAGTCCCTATTGGACTTAACTTTTTTTGGCCTGACATCTAGTATAGTTCCTCAAGTAAGAGTTAATTTATTTCAACAAATACACCAAATTATATTTCATGGTAAAGGGGGATATGACTACCCCACAGTATATAATATGCCTACTTGGTTAAGAAAATTTACTTTATCAGAAATACAAAAATTTTATGATGAAGAAAAAAGAGAATACGAAAAGGCTAATAGTGATGGTCAATCAAATCTTTTAAATTCTGATGGCACTGTAAACACACCAGCTTTTATGCAAGCTTCTAAACCCTATCAAGGTAAAAGTTCATATAAATAATTAATTTTTTTAATATTTATAATAAACACTATTTCTAATGACTGAAGCAGAAAAATTAAGGGATATTAAACAACAACTTGAAGAAATTCTAAATGCTAAAAGAACTTCTAGAAATTTAGATGCAGGAAGTCTTGAAGCTTATGAAAAAGCTTATGAATCTCTTAAAAAAACTAATGGTGAGGCAAAAGATTTTAAAAAACAACTTCAAAATATTAAAAAAGAAATTGCTGAAAATGAAAGAGCAATTTATGGTATTAGTGGGGCTTTTAGTGCAGCTGTAGATGAATTAAATGGTATGAATGCTGGCTTAAACAGAGCCAAAAAAGCATTTCGAGGATTAGAAAGTATAGCGGATAAACTAGCAAATGATCAGGCTGATATTGCTAGAATGAGTTTAAAAGATCTTAAAGCAGTAGAAGAAAAAGTAAATGCTAGAGCAAAAGAATTAGATAAAGCTGAAAAATCTTTAAAACTATCAATTCAAGAGCTAGAAGTAAAAAAGAAAAATGGTAGTTTATCTCCTGCAGAACTAAAAAATTTAGACAAACAAAAATTAGCTTTACAAGCTGTAAATGCTGAACTAAATAGTCAAGGTGGTCTTAGAAAAGATTTAATTACCCAAGCTCAAAAAAGAATAGAAGCTGAACAACAAATTATATCTACTTTAGGGGCTGCTCCTGCAATTTTAGAGGGAGTAGGAAAAGCATTACAAAAGATTGGGTTACCTGATTTTGGAATAGCAGAAGCAATTCAAAACACTAAAAATATTATTAGGTTAAAAAATGAAGAATTTGATATTGAAAATCAAATACTCCAGGAAAAAATTAAACAACTTGAAGCTGAATTTGATACACTTGCAGCTGAAGGGGCAAGTTTAAAAATATTAAAAAAGAAAAAAGATCAAATAGATAAACTTAAAAAAAAGGAATTAGACAGAGTAGGTGTTGCTGAAAGTTTATCTATGTTAATGGGTGAAATAGGTAAAAAAATTAAAGATCAAATTACCCCAGCAAATTTAATCCAAGGTGCTTTTACTCTTTTAGTTGCAGCAGCAATAAAAGTAGATAAATTAACAGGAGAATTAGCTAAAAATATAGGAATAAGCTATGACGAAAGTCTAGCAATGCAAAAGAATTTCACTCAGATTGCTATAAGTTCTGATGAAATAATGGTTAGTACAGCTGAGTTAAATAAAGGATTTATGTCCTTAAACCAGCAATTTAAAGGGGCTACGGGTTTTAGCAATGAATTATTACAATCATTTACAGCATTAACCACACAAGCAGGTTTTACAGAAGAAACAATAGGAAACATTGCTAAGATAACAGGTACTCAGGGGGATGAATTAAATAGCAATGTAGCCCTTATGCAAGGGCAGTTAACTGTAATGAATGCCCAAGAAGGTACTTCTTTTAGTACTAAACAAGTATTAGAAGGTATTGGTAAAGTAAGTAAGGCAACTTTATTAACATTAAGAAATCAACCTAAAGCACTAGCTAGAACTTTAATGACATCAGCTAAATTAGTTTTATCTTTTCAAGAAATGGAAAGTATAGCTTCTAGTTTGTTAGATTTTGAAGGTTCTATTGGTGCAGAATTAGAAGCAGAATTACTTACAGGTAAACAAATAAATTTAGAATCTGCAAGGTTATTAGCATTAAAAGGAGATATAGCGGGAGCAGCCGCTGAGGTAGCTAAAGAAGTAGGATCGGCAGCTGAATTTGAAAAAATGAATGTAATTCAGCAAGAAGCCCTCGCTAAAGCAGCAGGATTAACGCGAGAACAGCTAGCAAGCAGTTTAATGGAGCGAGAGGCACTAGCTAAATTAGGAGGCCAGGATAAAACAGCTTTAGAAGCTTATAATAGATTAAAAGCAAAAGGATTATCTGATGAGGCAATAGCAACTAAATTAGGAAATGAAAGATTAGCAGACCAATTAAAATCTCAATCAATACAAGAAAGATTTGCAGCTTCAGTAGAAAGATTACAAGAAATATTTGTAGATTTAGCACAGGCTATAATGCCTATAGCATCATTTATTGCAGATATGGTTGTAAGTGTATCTAAATTTGTAGCAAAATTTAGTCCTATTTTAAAACCTTTAGCTATAATGTATGGTCTTTTTAAAGGGATTCAATTTACAGTTATTGGTATAGGAAAAGGAATGGAATTTATAACAAAATTTAGTAAGGCAAATTTGCTATTAAAATATAAAGAATTAAAAACAACTTTAGGAATAGATAAAATTAAAAAGAGCATAGCTATTATGCAACAAAAAGGATTTGTAAAAGCTAAATTATCACATGCTTTAACTAAATTAGGACTTTTAACTGACAAACAAGCTGTTTTTTTTAAAAGTAGAATGACTTATTTTGCAAACCAAAGAGCAGGATTATCAAGAAGGGCGATGAATTTTGAAAAAGCTTCATTAATTCAATCTATAAAAATTACAGCCCAAAAAAGACTACAATCTTTCTTTGGTAAAGAAGGATATTTAGCTCAATTAAAAACTAACATAGCTCAAAAAGCTAGTAATGTTTTAAGAGCAATAGGAAATGCTTTTTCTAAACAAGGGTTCTTTTATAGAACAGCTATATTAACAAAAGATTTAGCAATAAACGCAGCTAAAGGTATATATAATGAATTATCAGCTCTTGGTTTAGGATTTAATAAACAAAATCTTTTCTATAGAGGAGCTATATTAGTTAAAGATTTAGCAATAAATGCTGCACAGGCTATAGGTAATGGTTTATTATCTGCTAAAGTATTTTTACAAAAAATACTTAATAAGGAAAAAATCACAGAAGGTTTAATATCTCTAAGAAACTTTGCAAGATCAGCAGGAGAAATGCTTTTATCAGTAGGAAAATTAGCTCTTAATGCGGCTCTAGCGGTAGCTAGTATTCCCTATGTAGGTCCTATTTTAGCAGTTGCAGCAGCAGCAGCAGCAGTTGGTGCAGGTATGGCTTTATATAATAAATTTAAAAAACCTGCGGGTGATATGTTCTCTCCTGCTGATGGTAAAACACAAGTATCTACTAAAGAAGGAGGATTATTTGAACTGTCTCCAAATGATGATTTTATAGCAAAACCAGGAATTGCAAATTCTATTGGAGGTAATAAAAAAGAAAAAAGAAATCAAAGAAGAGAAGAAAGAAGAGAAAATAGAGAAAATGGAAGATTAGAAAGAAGCATGAACAAAACAAATAAAATTTTAGAAGTAGTAGCTGCTAATTTAAAACCTAAACCATTATTAGGAAGTGAATCTGGGCAAGCTATTCACAATGGAACATACAACGTACAATAAATTTAAATATTTATAATTAAAAAACAATAATCATGGGATTAAAAGATAAATTAACACAACAAGGATCTCCATTATCACAAGCAAATGGAGGTGCCATTCCTACACCAGTAGGAGCAACGGATCAATCAACGTTACATTATAATTATTCATTAAATGGTAACCCAAATGTAGCTAATAAACCTATACCATCATCATTAGATTTAAATGGTCAAAAACCATCTAATTCATATGATAGCACAGCTCCAACAGAAGGAATAGGAAACATATAAAGTGAGTAGAGGTTTACTAACATACAGAACTAATTTAAAATCTTTAAAATTTGGTAATGATAGGCCTGGATTAAATAGCAGTAACCAACCATATATCGAATCGGACATCCCATCAGAGGAAGAAGATATTAAGAGTAATCAGGGAGATCAAGATTTTATATTAAGGGGAGGAATAGGAGCCCCTTTAGATGCTGTTGATGATGTAGTTAGATTAACTAAATATTTTACAGACCTTAAATCTGTAAGTGGGCCTTTATTTGTAGTTAAACAAAATGTATTATCTAGAATTGCACCTGCAACTCAAGCTAGTGGAAGACTAAATTGGACAAAAGCTGCTTTAAATGAAGGAGTTTACACTCCATTATCTACTTTAGCTCAAGCCGGTATAGGATTTTTAGGGGGTCATTTAGATAAACAGGGAATAAACCCAATAACAGGAATAAAAACCTACTCAGATGTAGCTTCATTAGTAATTGGTACTTCCTCGGGGAATGGTAATAGATTAGTAGATTTAACTAATACTAATAAAGGAGTATTTTCAGGACCTACTATATTTTCATACTCAGGAGGTCCTAATTCTGCAGTAGGAATAGGAAGAACTAATATTAAATACGCTAAGGATAATCAAGGAGGTACTTTAAGAGTATTAGGCAATGAATCTTTTACTGATTCTTTTATTAAAAACCAAACCGGATTAAAAAAATCAGACACTGATAGAGCAGGAATTACAGATGAATTTAGGGCACCTTGGGGAGCTACTAAAAAGTTTGCTAAAATAGCAGGTGGTAAAATTGAAAATTTTAATAATCCTAATAACACAAATCAAATTTTTAATTTAAATGGGGTAGATCTTGATTTTATTTCATCTGAAGATGGTGTAACTTGGGATAACGTAATAAAAAATATTACAATTGACCCCTATACTAAACCCACAATACTAGCAAGTAGTAAAAAAGGATACACAGGACAAAATTTATCTTCTCAATTTAAAGCTCCTTGGGGGGCTACTAAGCAATTTGCTAAAATTTCAGGGGGTTCAGTTGAAACTGCAGGGGATACACAATTATATTTTTATACTAAAGATGAATTACTTACTGATGTTCTTTCTCCAAGTAATGGAAAAACTTGGGAAAACCTAGAAGTAAATCCTTTTATGAATCCCTACACAACAAAACCTAAAGATTTAAAACCTTCAGTTAAAAAAGATTCTTCTGATTTATTTAAAAGTCCTTTAGCTGCGAGTAGAAAATATGCTATTTTTACTGGAGGACAAATAAATGCCTCTTCAACAGGTATTACTGCAGCTGAAGGAGGAGGAAGCCTAGGTGGTCTTGTTTCAATAACAAAAAATAATGGAGTTTGGGAAACTGTAATAAACAATATTCCCCAAAGAATACCTAACCCAACTAATCTTTTTAAATATAACCAACCACAATCACCATTAAATAAATTTATTTCAATAAATAAAGCCGCAGGTGGTCAAAGAGCAAAACTTGCAAGCACAGTAGATTCAAATTCTTTAAATTATTCTACAAGTAATGGTCTTTCTTGGCAAGTTCCATTTACTAATCCTTATGCTACAGGAATAAAAGGTACATTATCTACTGGGGTTTTTAAAGATGATATAAATAGACGTACAAGTTGGGGACCTAATAGTGGTTTAATTAAATATAAACCTGATAGTTACGCTAGTGGATTTTTTAACCAAATTCTTTCAGGATCAAACTATACTCCTATAAACACACAATTAATAGGAGAAGTAAGTGCAAGAGGAGGACGAAATGTAAAAAACAGAACTACTACAGTAGGATATACCAATACCGCTAATTCTGTTTATGAAGGTTATTCTTTAAATCCTAGTTTATTAATTAAAGATGCTACATCTTTTAATACGCTAACACAACTTCAAACATATAAACTATCACAAGATCTCAAAAACGTAGATAAGGGATCAAATATAACAGATTTTAGAAAAGGTCTTATAAAAGATGATCCTACTACGGGAAAGAAAAAAAGTACTATAATGAGTATAGCCCCTGACTATGCTACTTCACAAGCAGTTATAGATAATATTACAGGGACTAATAATTACCATTATACAACCCCGGGTCAAAAAGGAGATATTACTAGTTATACAAAAGGTAAGGTAGTGGAATCCACTGGTGAACTTTCAGTTGTAGATAAAATTAATGCATATCCTATATATCAATCTACTGAAGTTAAACCAGAAACGGATAAATTTGGAGTAGGTGATTTAATTAATTTTAGAATAGAAGCTATTGGGAACCATCAAGGTTCTAATCCCACCCAAAAACAATATATCCATTTTAGGGCATATATTGATAGTTTTGAAGATAGCTATACTGGAAATTGGGATTCTCTACAATACATGGGTAGAGGAGAAAAATTTCATAAATATCAAAGTTTTGAAAGATCAATTTCTTTAGCTTTTACAGTAGCTGCTCAATCTAGACCTGAATTAATGGCACAATATAAAAAATTAAATTATTTAGTTTCTAATTTAGCACCTTCATATAGTGAACAAGGATATATGGGAGGACCTTTAGTTATGTTAACTATGGGGAATTGGTGTTTTGAACTTCCTGGATTTATAGGTGGGGTTAGTTTAGGAGTCCCCGAAGAATCACCATGGGAAATAGCCATCAATGATAAAGGGAATAGAGATCCTGATAAAGGTATAATGCAATTACCTCATATAGTAAAAGTTTCAGGTTTTAACTTTACACCTATCCATACATTTAGACCATCAAAACAAAGTCTTACTTTTAATGATGATGATACTATTACATACGGCATTCAAAAATATTTAGCATATAGAAAAACTAAAGTTGAACCTATTAAAAAAGACGAACCTATAGTTGAAGACGAACCTATAGTTGAAGACGAAGTAATTGACACAGATGACCTAGCAATAGAGGGAACTCCATTCCCAGAACCTACGGTACCCCCACTAGCAATAGATAATACTTCTAATGAAAAGAACACAGCGGTAGGTAATAATGCCTATGAATATCAATTTAATCAAGACCTTCAAGGAACAATTAGTAAAGTTAATATGGAGGAGATTGAAAGAATTGGTAAAGCTATTAGAGAATCTCAAAATCTACCCACAGTTATAAATGCTAGCACAGGTCAACTTAACTTAGATGCATATTTACTACAATCAGAAGATGATGATAAAAAATCAAAAGATAAAGAATGGACATTTTATCAAAACCCTAGGACAGATAATAATACTAATACAAATAATGTTACTATTACCACTATTCAAGATCAACTTTAATAAATTTAGATAATATAACATAATGAAAAGATATCAAAACATACCAGTTGTAAAATCACCAGATGGAAAAAGAATGTATTCTACAGTACGTTACCCAAATATTCCTAAATCTTTTAATGATACCTATGTTTACACTTCTATAGGAGATAGATTTGATACACTAGCTCAACAATTTTATGGAGATTCTTCTTTATGGTGGATTATCTCTATAGCTAATAATGATATACCCCAAAATTCATTAACCCCTTCCCCGGGAACTCAAATAAGAGTACCTTTTAACCCTTCTTCAGTTTTAGCAAATTTTGAAAATCTTAACTCTCCAACAACAGTATCTAATAATACTAGTGGAGGTGCAAACCTCGGTTATTAAATTATAAGATATGGGAAATTTATTAGGATCACCTTTTAGAAAATATGTAAATGAAACTGTTATATCTAGGCAACAGGCCAGTGGAAAAAAAGAAAATAGATCTTTAGAATTAATTTCTGCTTTAAATTCTCGTAATGCTTGGATTAAATTAGCCTCAGCTGTATATATTGAAGAAAATAGATTAAACATACTAAAAAAGAACATAGGTAATAATGATTTATTAGAAAACATAAATATTGGTTATGATTTAGCTTTAAATAATGTATTACAGGGAGGATTAGTTTCTAAAGGAACATTAAATCCTAATGGAGTAACTAAAATAAATGAATCATTTAATGAACCTAATAGTGAAGGTTATCAAGATGGAGTAAATACATACACAAATTATACTAATGATGCTCATAGATCAGGAATATTAGGATACAACCCAAACCCAGCATATGGTGTAGGTGGGTTAGATTTTGGGTATTCTCCTATGCCTGGAATAGTAAATATGGATATCTCAGACTTAAATAGAGGTTCTATTAAAAAATCAAAAATTAACATAAAATGTCACAATAGAGCCCAGTTTGATATTATAGATGTATTATATTTAAGGTTAGGATATACGGTATGTTTAGAATGGGGGTGGAATCATTATTTAGATGTCTCACCTGAAGGAGAAGAATTAGTAAAAATAGGACCTACTCTTATTGATAAAGAATTTTGGGAAATTTTAAATGAAGATTATTCTGATTTCTTAGATAGGATTGAAGAAAAAAGAAGAAAACTTAAAGGAAATTATGATGGTATAGTAGGGGTAATATCAAATTTTTCATGGGATTTCCAACCAGATGGAACTTATGATATAAGGTTAGAAGTAACTAGTTTAGGAGATGTAATAGAATCTTTAAAAGTAAATTTACCTCCTTTAATAGATGTAAAAACAGATCCATATGCTGAAAGTAGATTAGAAGATATTAAAAAAAATCTAGAAAATAATTTTGCAACTGAATCAGAATTTTATGATGTATTATATCCTGGATTAAAGGGTGAATTAAGTAAAATTTATGATTCTCTTTATACCCAGGCTTTTCAGGGAAATGGGGTTTTTAATTATAATAGACCTAGTAATACACCACATGGGAACAGAAAATATTTTATAAACCAAAAAAACCCAAATATTGCACCCGCAATAGATTTTAGAAATATAGCTGATGTAGGTGGTGGTAAATCTCTCATTGAAAAAGTTTTAAATCCTCCTTTTGAATGGGGAAACATATTTGATGATTATGATGATTCTGATCCACAGGTTATACAAGCTGGAGTAGTTAGTGGTGGAGTTTCAAATATTGAATCCCCCGAAGGAACAATGAATAATAATTCTTGGAAAGTTTACGCTAATGATAGTATAAATGAAGAAGGAGGATTTTTCGCTCTTTCAGATATGTCTGATAAATCAACAACTACTAAAATATTATATAAAGAAAGAGGGGTTTGGAAAGTTGATAATTTTTTAACAAATGGAGGATTTTTACGAAAAAACACCCCAGAAGAAGAATATAAGTTTTCAATTTCAAAATTAAATAGTTTTGATTCTTTTTTGTTAATAGGGTGGGTAGCTGGAACCGAAAGCGGACCTGCTTTAGATAATGATAACCAACAAGGAATTGGAGGCCTCCCCTCATTGGATAATAAATTAGGTTTTATTAATTATGATCAAAGATATTTTGGTAGTTATGGGGAAATTAGTTTTGGAGATTTATTAAATAATTCTATTGATGCAGATCAAGCTCTTTTAACTTATTATGGCAAAAAACAATTTTATACCATATTTTATAGCTGGGCAAGAACAAAAGGGAATTTAGCAGGAGGAGCAAATGATAAAAGATTTAAGGATGCAGATAATAAGGATCCTTATGATGGTTTATCAGAATCTGATAAAAAATTAGCACAACAAATTCTTGATTTTAAATCTTCAATAGAAAGAAATAAAATAAAAAATAAAATAAATAACTATTTTTTTAAAGTAAGAGAATTACATGCTGATTCTACATATAATCTTATTATAGATGATCCTCTTTTAACTTGGGTATATGAAACTGATGGTTTTTCTATTCCTGATTTTTATAGTAGAGGACTAGTACTTGCTGACAATACTGTTTTAGGAACTTGGACAGAAGTATTAGAAGAACCATATTCAAGTGGTTTTACTTATACTGGAAATACTCAAGGAGGTGCAACTTTAACTTTAGAAGGTACTAAATATAATGCAAGTATTGACCCAACTGTAAAACCACCACTCCCAGGAGAACCTTATATTGATCCTATAGGAGTAAAATTAAATGGGGTTAATAGAAAACAATGGAATGAAACAGTAGGTTTTCCTATATACTCAGATGATCCTATTAGAAACAAATATGGTCATAATCAAAAAGATTGGGATTTCTTTAAATTAGACATTCAACCTATTCAAAGTTCATATTTTATAAGATTAAAAATTTTATTAGATTTTATAAATGATAAAGTTATTCCTAAAAAAAAGGGAAAAAACAAAAATACTCCTATTATTACTATTGATACAAATGTTAATACAAATATATGTTATGCTATAGATAATATGATTTCTATTAATCCCAAAAAAGCTATTATTAAAAATGAAAATTTCTTTGCAGGGAAAGAAACAGAAACTATTTTACAAGAAAAAATATATAAACAACTAAATACTTTTATAATAACCTCAAATGAATTTATTTATGGGAAATTAATGAATGTATACCTAAATATGGAAAGGGTTGAAGAAATATTTAGTAGTGTAGATAAAAACAATCAGGTAAGTTTATTTACAGTATTAAAATCTTTATGTGATGATATAAATGAAAGTTTAGGTAATGCAAATAATTTAGAACCTGTAATTGATAAAGATTTAAACAAAATAAAGTTAATTGACCAAACATCTATACCTAATTTAAATAAAATAAGAAAAACATTAGGAGATGTTGCTTTAAGAGACTATGAATTAAAAGCTAAACAAACTCCTTTAGAAGTATTTGGATATAATAATACAAATGATCAGTCCAATTTTGTTAGGAATGTAGGAATCACTACAGAAATAAGTAAAAACTATGCTACTGCTATAACTATTGGAGCAACTGCTAATGGTGAAGTACCTGGAATGGAATCTACAGCTTTCTCAAGGTGGAATGTAGGATTAAAAGATAGATTTAAATCTTATTTAGTTGATGGGGAAAGTAAAGAAGAAAATGGAGATGATTTAGAAGAAGGTAATAAAGAAGTTTTAAACAATTATAATACTTTTCTTCAATCATCCTATACTAAATTAGGATTTAGTAAATCTAATCAGGACCTTACAATTAATCCTGATTTTATTAGTACAAATAGAAGTATTGTTAAAAATTATTATAGTTACGCTCAAGCTAAAACCACAGAAGAAAATTATGATCCTACTACTAATGATGGGATAATAGAAAGTTCTATTGGTTTTTTACCTATAAATTTAAAACTAGAAATGGATGGTTTAGGTGGTATTAGAATATATGATTTTGTAAAAGTAAATTCTTCATTTTTACCTTCTAATTACCCTGAAACCCTAGAATTTATATGTACTGGAGTAAACCATAAACTAGAAGGAAATGATTGGACTACTAATTTAAAAACAATTGCAACTTATATAGATAAATCAACCCAAGCAACATCAGCATCATCATGAGAAAAAATGCCCCTATAAATACACCTAAAATTATGGAAGCTTTTTATAATAAATCTCAACTTATTGATGAAAGCTTAGAACCAAGTATTAACCAAAATAAACGTTCTCCTGATGATACTCTTACTTTAGAAGAAAAAAATAATAACCTTTCAGAGATACCATCTTTTGACCCAGTAATAGCTTCAACAGCGAATAGTGAAAATATTAGAGGGACTATAGGTACAAGAGGGGTAAATTACAACATAAAGATAAATAAAAATGCTCTTTCATTACAAACAATTAACACCCTTACACAACAAGCAATAGAACCATATAGAACATCAAACGCTCCTATAGATTTGATGGAAAGAGCAGTAAAAATAGCTTTATCTTATGTTGGAAATAATGAAGTTAAAAAGGGAAATAATCAAGGATATAATGATCCTATATTTGAAGAAAAACTATTTTCAAGTATTATAAAACATTGGAAAAAAGGTCAACCCTGGTGTAATAATTTTACTAATTTAGTTTGGCAAGAAGCTTACACTACAGGAAATGCGTTAGTACCTGCAACTACTAATCAAGTATATAAAAATACTTGGAATACTACTTTAAAAAAAGGAAGTAGGTTTTCAAGTGGCACACAATCAACTTTGGCAAAATTTGGTAAGATTTCTAATAGTAAATATATTATTACAGGAGAACAAGCTAGAACTGGAAAATTAAAGAAAGGAAGCCGTTTACCTCGGCCTGGAGACTTATTAGTATATAAAAGTACTGTTCGTTCCGGTGGTCATATCTGCATAGTAATAAAGGTTAATATTAAAAATGGGAAATTAATAAGTTTTGATACTGTAGATGGAAATTCTAGTTCACATGATCCAAGAGATGGAGGAGAAACTGGAATTAGAAAAGGCCGTAATGCAATAAAAGATGGAACTTTAAAGGTAAAAGGATTTTTAATGTTAGAAGAAACTTATTCAAAATAAAAATCTAAATATAATATTTATATAAAATGGCTAAATATTATCCTAAATCTCAAATAAAAACAAATCTTTACACTAATGGTGATGAATTTAATATTATAGGAAGTAATACTTCCTATATAGGAGAATACTATTCTACCTCTACAGGAAGATTTTACACAGGTAAAAATCCAAATGCAGGTCAAAATCAAGAATTAATTCAATTTTACCAACCACTTCCACTTAATGAGCTAAATACCCAAAATAATTCACCTGATACTGCGCAAGCACTTAGCAAAAATATCCCAGGATCAACAGATACTGAGTGGACTGGAATTATTAATGATGATTGGAATTCAAATTCTATTAATAATAAAACTTATAATTCTTCTGATACTAGTACTAGATTAGTTCCACCTGAAATAAACCCATCCCCCCCAACAATAAAAGAAAGAAGAAAAGGAAAATATGTTAGATATTATGTAAAAAATATCATAAATACTTCATATTATGAAATATCAAAAGAAACATTTGAAGCAATGGCTACAAGTAATTTATATGCTAATGATTTATATGAAGCAATTTTTTTAAGATTTTCAATAGGAGAAAAATATAATTCTGCTAACCACCTTAATTTTATTTCAATAGAACTTAAAAGAAATTGGAAAGGTTTTTCTACCCTTTCTACCTTTCGACCTAGTAAAAATGATTTATATACTGAAGGGGGGGAATTTTTACTACCTAATAGAACTAGTTACATAGGATATTACCATAACATGAATAATGGAAATTTTATGACAGGAAGATACCATGGAGATGGTCCTGAAATATTATTAATCCCTTTAAAATCAAACTCATCATCTTCCCCTTCAATCCCAGAACGTTCAATTTCAAGTACACCTTCATCTCCAAGCAGTGGTGGAGGAACTTCAGGTGGAGGTGGATATTAAAAATACTATTCGTATATTTACATAATTGTTTTGGCTAATTGAAAATACTGACCAACTAAAAGGTTTTTACAATAAAGGTTACAAAGAAGCTTATATAGAAGTTATACCATATTCCTATAAGACTCATCCTGTAACTAATAAAGTATCCTTAATATATGTACATCCTATAGATGCACATAAGGGCTATATTATATCCATTAGTCATAGCGAATCTATGCCATTAAACAGCGAGTATATTGCTGAATTAATTAATGGATATGATAAATTATACGTTTGGGGTAAGAAGGAATTCTTACATTATTTTGTGCATAGAAATATTATAGATGTTTCTCTAGCATCCCCAGAATATGAGATGGAAACTACTAAAGCTCACCAAATATTATCACAAAGAGCTAAAGATAAGTTGGATATTAACAGAATAGTTCCTATCGTTAAACATTA
>Ga0181388_1000337_pt1 | contig 16401 bp, 19 predicted proteins | sample 11SPOviralmetaG_FD_130120 | JGI IMG/M metagenome (GOLD analysis project Ga0181388, IMG submission 130120) | Marine viral communities from the oligotrophic San Pedro Time Series (SPOT) site, San Pedro Channel, CA, USA - 11 SPOT_SRF_2010-05-17 | ecosystem: Environmental > Aquatic > Marine > Strait...
ATATCTTTTATGAAATTGCGTAACTGCTTGTGCATCTGTCTTGCTTTTACTTTTTCATAATCAGCAGTATCAGCTTCTTTGATATCTGGTTGTACAGTACCTTCTTTGTCCACCATTTGCTGACCAAATGCCATCATCTTCATTAGTGATTCTTTTGTAACTTTGATTGGATTTTTGTTATCTTGTGGCATATCAGGATCAAAATATTTGCCTTCACCGTTTACAATGTCCAATAACTGTTGCATGGTCTTTGCACCAAAAGCAGTTCCGTAGTCAGGCAAATGTGTTGCTACTCTAGATAATGCAATCTGTAAATTTTCATCACTAACAGTTTTTGCTTTGTCCATAAGTTTTACTGCAATAGCACTAAGTTTTGCTTGTGCAGGATTTACCTCATAGTTTGGCGTTGCTTCTTGCATTTGCAATTCGTTAATTTTCATTGTGTCGTCCTCTAATAGGTGAAGTAAACGCATCAGCTCTCACTCACGTAGTCGTTTGCTCTTTGGATAAATGTTTCACATGCAAGAACTGCATCTGCAAGTTTTCCAAAAGATTTTTTTGATTCTTTACCGTTAACTTTGACTCTGTAGCCATCATCTTCAGAGCCATATATTTTCATTTCTTTGCCGTCATCAGTTTTAAAAGTTTTAACTGGATCTTTCAACATGTCTTCGTTGTGTGCTTTTTCAACATCACCAAGATAGTCTAGTAGCGATTGCTTTTTACCAATGCTATCTTCTTTAGTAACTTTAGTTAACTGTGTTGGATCTTTTTCGCCTTCAGGTGCTATCGGGCCTTCATAGCCTTGATTTGTTGTACCTGCAGTTTGTGCAGTAGTTGGATTGACTCCATCCCATGATTCTTCATCACCTGGATTTGGTCCTTCGCCTAGCTCCTGCTTCATGTAGTCTCTTGAAATGTCTAAGTAGTCTAGTGCTTTAATAATTTTTCCTTGTACCCACTCTGGCAAGTTCTCATCATCATCTAGTATGCCTTGTAGTTCAAGTGCGGCATCAGCGGCTCGTGCAAGATGATCTTTGGCGTTTGCACCTTCTTGATCGTATTCGTTTTCATCATAATCTTTGATGTCCATTTCTTCAGCACCATCAACAATGTCTGAAATATCAATTGCATCCTCACCAACAAGATAACCTTTAGTAGGATTTTTTACCTGTTTTGTGCTACCAAGAACTGGACCAACACTTGGCATCTTATAGTCAGCTGGTAGTTGCTTTGGCTTGTCCTTTTGAAACTGTTTAGTTGTGCCAGAGTCTAATGTTTTTGCACTCTCAAACGGAATGTCGCGATACATATTTTCTAATATACTAGACATATCATTTTGTTTTAAGCCTTCGTTCATTGTCGGCTTTTGTGGTGTGAACTGTCGCTCCTCAATTGGACGGCCATTGTCTATTTCATTTAACTTGCTTACTAAGGCTGTAAAACTATTCATTACTCTCTACTCTCTTTTAAAAAACTTTTAAGCATCCATCCGTGTTTAGCATGAGCATCTAGTCGCTCAGCAATAAAATTTTCAATCCCTCTGTTCTTCTCTGCCTGTGCAGATTCAAATGTTTGTTTGAGTATAGCCGTTAGTGCGTTGTTATCATCAAGCAATTCTTTCATCATTATCATTGCTCTTGGCACTTTTAGTTGTCCTGGTATTACACTTAGTTCTGCAAATCGTTCAAAAGATCCAGGTGTGTAAGTGTCTAGTGTTCTAATATATTCTGCAATCTGGTCGATTGCATTTTCATTTATTTCTAAGTATAGTTCTTCAAAAAACTTGTGGTACGATCTAAAGTGACTGCCTTCAACATTCCAATGAAAGTACTGGGCTTTTATAGCAAAAGCATATTCACTGGCCAATAATGTTTTTAGATCGTCTGCTAACATTGTAATTCCTTTATTAAGAGTATTTATCTTACAATCCAGCAAACCATACGTTTGGCAATTGTTTAACTTTGTCTAGTTCAATCTTCGCCAGGGCATATTCAGGATGATCACTAGTAAATACGTCGTGAAAGTTGTATTCCATAAAAGTCCATGTACCCCAATTTGTTACACGTGAATATTCTACAGTATCTACGTCCCAAGTTTGGCATAGATTGTAAAACGAATGCATCTCTTTGTAATTCTGTTGTTGCACAATCAATCTTGTATGTAGTAAAAAATTATATCTTTGTTTTTGTTCTTTTAAAAAATTCATAGCATTTAGTAATGCCGGCCACTTACCACCTCGGCGTAGTTTTTCGTATGTATCTGCTTCTGAAGCATCAATGCTAACGGTAATTTTGTTTATTGCATTATGTTGTTTGCTAATGCGATGCCAGTTTTTCTCACACATCAAGCCGTTAGTGCCAATGTCTAATTCTAAGTTTGGAAACTTTTCTATATCTATACTATTGATAAAATTCATCAACATTTGACTGGCAAAAACTTCTCCAGCACCACTTGTTTCAAGTTTAATTTTCTTATTGCTTGGCACAGAAAATAAGTTATCAGCAAGTATTTTCCCAAGTTCTATTTGTTGTTGTTTTTGTTCTGGAGGAGTTTTAATGATGTGTGTTCTACAACTAGGACAACTTAAATTGCACGTAGAGTCACCTTGAAAACTTATATGATGCGGCATTATAAATTTTGTTGCATCATCTAGCAATGCTAGTATCTCAGGCGGTAGTGTATCTATTGTATTTAGGCTATTATTTGATATAACTCCGCAGGACTTTTCATCACAAAAAGTGTATGACCCATCAATGATACTTTGCCGAATGCGTGAGGCAAGTTCAGACTGCAACATATCTACAAGAGTAGTTTCTTTAAGATTACCAATGGTAGTTGGCATCCATGCACCACAGCCACACATGCGTACCTCGCCACTTACTGTAACCTCAATCATCACAAATGGAGATAAGCAATATTTCCCTTGGAATTGCTTCTGTGGAAATGTTTGAAAAATCATTATTTTTGTTTATACTTTTGTGGTTTAGGAGTATTTCCGTATTTGCGTGTGGTAATGCGTTTGATCGGACGTGCAAATAAATTAGTAGAAACTGTGGCTACATCACCTGCGTTAGTATCTTCTTGTACTATTTCTTTTATTTTCATCCTAATACTTCTTTTATCTGCGGAAACAATGAGTGATTTAAATTTTGATACACTTCTTGTTGCCTATCGAGTTCATTGCATATATCTTGATTAAACCAAATGTTTAACTTTGTACTTATCTTGTCTAAAAATATGTCTCTAAGATTTAGTTCAATTGTTCTTTTGCTAGTGTTTATGTTTTCAATCCAATACCAAGTTTTGCTTGTGTATAGTGAATTATTTCTATTAAACTCATGAAGTTTACTGTTAGGGTCCTTGAGTTCATTTACCATGTCTTCGTAAGATTCTGGCCAATATTGTTTCTGATAATCAGGAATAAAACGATAGAATCCTTCATGGTAATCGTTCTTTAAATTATCCCAAGGTAGTTTGTCGACTTTATTATGATTTAATTCGTACAACAAATTGCATTGCTTTTTAGATTCTGTATCGTGTGTAATTTTAATAAACCAAAGTTGCGGATGTACTGCTTGTAATGCTACTAGATTTTTATAGTGTTGGTTTATTATAGCATTATTATCTGCAAGTCGCAACCGTTTTATAACATCAAGTTCGCCTTGTATACCTTCAATGCTGTCTGATGGATTAAAATTTATACCTTGACCATTATGAGCGTTGCCAGACTTTGATAAATTAATTTTGTGGCCAAACAGTGCAGAACATAATGCTGAATTTACAAAGTTACCACCAGCTCCGGGAGCAAAACAGATAACAATTGGCAAGTTAACATGCATGTTATTTGCCTTCTGTGAAACTTAGCATGCCTTCGTAAAAACTGTTGTTTGTGTCTGTTGGCAGTTCTTGTGGATTAACTATGTTGCGTTGTTTTGCCCAGGCATAACCAGCCATGTGTCCTGAACAGTCCTTAGTACAAGGATAGCCTTTGTACATTAATCCTTCTTTGAGTATTTCTTCTGCTTTCATCTACCTGCCTTTAACAAGTTTGTTACTGGGTTACGTAGATACCAAGCCATATCGTTGTATGTTTTAAAACGACTGGTTAATAATTCTTTGTTTATATCATTTTTTATTTTCATCACTGTGTCATCTCTAGAATACATTTGTCTAGCCTTTTTACCAGCATATTTTTTAACAAATTCTCCTACATTAATCAAATAATATTGTTCACAGTCTAGTATAACTTCATTTGGAAAGCCTGCACTTGGCCAACCTTCTTTGTAAGTGTCTATAATAGGTTCATTCTTTGCAACATGCATAAAGTCTGGACCTATTGAGTATGAGGTATCTGAACCCAAGTCCTTAACTTGCGGACTACTATAAACTTTGTATTCTCCAATTGGAACCATGAAATAGTTTGCTCCAAACTTGCCTTGTGTGCCTGGATGTGGATCCATTGTGGCAAACACAGCATGTTCAATACCAAGTTTGTTCAACACATGGTTTTGTCTATCTCCGGAGCCTAATAATTTTTCGTCCCGTATGCCTCTTGGTGTGGCTTTGATAATAAGTGCTTTGTCGCCGTACATACCCCTAGTATTACGAACCTGTCTGTACAACAAAGGCTTGTTGCCCATAGTAGCACAAATGTCAGCAACTTTGTCAACACGATTTATAAGGTGTTCTCCAATTGCACCAGTTACTAACTCTGTTACAAATTCTTGTGATCTCATTTTTTCTTTTTCCCCGACTTCATGTTAGCACACCAGTGATACATCTTGGCCTTTTCACCTGATGCTTTTTTAGCACGAGCACGTAGGTCAGTTACTGATCCGTTGCAACTTGCACCTGAACGTTTTACACGCCCTGGTCTGCTTTTGCCTTTTTTCTTGCCATCGGCAAAGTTTTCTGTGATCTCAAATATTCTCATAGTTTAAATACTTCATCGTTGATTACTTGTGCAGTGCCATACTTACATCTTAAATTTCTTAATTTGTAAGTGAAATCACTTATACTTTCGATTCTTATTCTATAAGTTCCTACTTGTTTTTTAATAAACAGTTGTTCAGTTAAGTACATGTCTGATTCAAATCGATAACAACGTTCACTAAACAATTCGTCATTTATGTACAGACGATATCTCGGATCGTGGTTGCGTCCTATCTTTGTGTGGTGTATGTCTACACGCATTTGCACTGCGTTGTCTAATACTTCTTCCATTATATTTCACCTATAACTGTTGAAGCGTAATCAGGTGTAAATTGACTGTTCATCTGGAAGAAAAACTCTGCCTGTGCTATTATCGCATCTCTTGCTTCATCTCTATTTGCGGCTGTAATTGTTCCATCGTATGTTTGGTATCTACTATCCCCGGTGTAGGGTATTTTATAAGCAAACTTTTTAAAGTCTGCAGTTTTTGGAAGATCAATCTGTACTTTCAGTTTGTTAAAATCTGGTGTATAGGTTTTATACTGTGGATGCTCAAACATGGTTAATGCATCTTGTATTGCAGCCTGTGTAGCAGTTTGAGAACTTGATGCTTTTACTTGACGTTCCATTGTTTTCTCTGTGCCATCAGGTCTTGTATAAGGAATAGTATACTTCCATGGCTTCTGTGGCCCAGCAAGATCCTTTTGCAACTGCTTTGCTTTTGCCAAACGTTTATCATCTGGCCGGTCGTCAAGTTTGTTTAGTATTGCTTGATTCTGTTGTTGTTTTACAACAAGATTTGCCCAACGCTTTTTAAATACTTCTTTGTTGATTTCACCTGATTGAAAGTCAGCAAACAGACTGTCAATTGTGCGTTCACTACTTTCACTTTTGCTTAGTGTTTTGTACAGTTTCTTTTGATACTCTTGTCTGTATGCCTGTGGATCGGCGGCTATGGTCATAGCACGTGCAAAACGTAGCATGGTGTCAGTAACTTCACTAACATCTTTATTAGTGTACATTCCACCAGGGCCACGGAATTCAATGTAGCCATCTTTGATGTGTATGCTGGTATACTTTGCTTGTCCAGTGCCAGCACGTACATATTCTTCAGCAGTGTCTTCCAAGTTGTCTTTCATTTTCTGCATTGCTTCTGCGGCTTTTTCAGGCGCCATCGTAGCGGCACGAGCTTCCAACTGTTCTAATGCACTGTTTGCATAGTTGTTGCTGATCCTGTTGTATTTGTCCAGTATGTACTTGTCACCTGAGAATAGCACTAGTTTTGTATAGTCAATGTCGTTGCCTTGTGGTACGCTTATATTCATGTGCAATCCAGTTGTGCCATTTGTGTACACGTCGTTATCGTCGGCCCACTTCATTAGTTTTTCTAAATCAGCAACTGCTTCACCTAGTGGCATAACAGGTGATACCAGTTCTATACCTGCATCTTCTGATTCATCAGCAGTGATACTGCTGTCTGGTTCTAGTGTGTACTTGCCTGATTCTTTATCACTGCCGTGATACTGATAACTTATGTTTGTACCTTTGCCAGTTATGGCACTGATCTCTTCTGCCCATTCATCTAATTCTTTGTCGCCACCTTCGCTACCGGCAGTGTACGGAAAGTATAGATCATAATGGTTCATAAGATCGCCCATGGTTTCTATCTGTCTGTATTGCCAATAGTTGGCCCAAGTAACTTCTTCTCGTGACCTCTCATATGCATCATCTTTGACCCTGTTATGTATATCACCAGCATTGTCAAATTCGTCTCTAAACTCTTCGTCAGTCGGTTTGCGACCTAATTCACTTTCCATTTCATCGCGGACCAACTCCTCGCCCATTGCGTTCCATTCATCTTGAAACATTTGATCTTCATAATCCATTAGGTCGTCAAGTACTGCTTCACGAAACTGTTCTTCAGTGGTTCTTTGATCACTGGTCCACGCACCCATACCGCTTGGACCATCGTAGAAGTCAACTATGTCGTCAAGTGTACCAATAGGCTCGTCAGCATCTAAATCTGCTTCGTAGTCGTCATCATCTGTGTTTTGAGTGTTTGGTAAAATTAATTCTAGCTCAAAGCCGGCATTTACGCCATTGGCTAGATCACTTTGTGCCCAACTACGTAACGCACCACTGCCCATGTCAACTTCAAGCAAGTCTTCTTCTTTAATTGCTTGGTACTTTTCTAATAGACTTTCTTGTAGTGTAGTTGCCTTCAGTCTTTCGCCAGTGTCTGTTACTTTTATATTTGGAAAAAATTTAGCAAAGTCTGTCCATATTTTGCGACCTTGTGGTGTTTGATGTTTATCACTATAAAGTGTTTTAAACTTATCAACAAGGAAAGCATATACTTCTGTAGCACGTACTGTGCCATTGCTTCTCACGTTGCCAATTGCTACACCGTCTTTCATATCAGTAAACGCAACATAGAACACTGCACGGTCTTTGTTGTCAACTAGGAACATAAGTGTATCAGCACCTTTGGTAAAGGTTACTACGTTAAAGCCTTTGAAGTTACCTGCATCTCGTTGGTTACCAAATTTGTTTGGTGCATGATCGGTATAAAAATAATCTATACTCTGTTGAGTCTTATCACCATCTAATTTCATATCACCCCAGTCTTGTGGAGCTTCTTTTAATGTTCGTTTTTTGTATTTTCTACCTGGCTTGGTTTTGTTAACTAGATCCATGTTGAGATTCAAACCAAGTTTTTCTATGTTTCGTTGGTCTTCACCTGGACGTACATCTATAGTGAGTGCAGTTTTAAATCTTGGATCGTTTGCTTGTGCGGCAGTTGGAATGTAACCTGATGCTTCGTTTACTTGTTGTTCTTTGACTTCATCTGAGTATTCAATATCTTCTCTATCTACTATCACTGCATCAAGTGTGTCTATACCTGCTTTACGAGCGGCATGCATTCTGTGATGTCCATCTAATACTTGATAGCCTTTAGGATCTTTGCGTACAACAATAGGCGGGCCGTCCCAAGTTCCTGCTTTCATTTGTAGTGCAATTTTAAGCATACTATCTTTGTGATGTATGTCGTCCATCTTGTTGTCTGGCTCATAGCCAAAGAGACTGTTAACAGGCACAGGTTTGCTAGGACGTTTTTGATAACTGTCAGGTACATCTGCACCAAAGTATCTATCGTCGGTGTATAGTGTAATTAATTCTTTATTTTCAAACCAAGTTGCTTTCATAACAACGTATTTATCAGATGTTAACTTGCTTTCTTTTTCTTACGTTTGCCTGTGGTCTTGGCAAGTACTTTTGCACTACGTCTTTCAGGAGGCAGATCTGCTTGTTGTTGTGGCAAACCAGCTTCTATCTTTCCTAAATCAGGATCAATTTTTACAGGAGGATGGTCTTTTAGTTCTTCATGCAGTGCTCTATATGTTGCATCCTGTCCAATGGCATCGTATGTATAGGTACCTGTGTGCTTTAAAAGTATGCGTTTGTCTACCCATACTTTACCACCCAAGTCACGCCAGTTTTCGCAAAAAGTCCAGTCCTCACTATAGTAACGACCTGCACGTACATCAGTGTCAAAGAATGTTTTCATATCTTTGTTTAGTTCTTCTGGCAATCCGATGTCGTTGGTAAATGGAACGGTTGCTGGATGTTCAACTAATTTTTCAAACACATGTCGTTTTATAAGCATAAAGCCGGTGCCAGTTTTTGAAACTTCAATCAGTCTACCCAAATCTTCTTCTTCGCCATTTTCTACTGCATTTATGCACCATTTTACTGGTAATCCTTTAAGTGGATACATTCCGCCTATAACATCTTTGTCATGATGTAATAACAACAATAGATGCCACGGTTCCCAGCCAATGTCACTGTCAATAAACATTAGGTGTGTGGATTCCTTGTTGGATAAGAACTTAGCAACCATAGTGTTTCTTGCACGTGATATCAAACTTTCGTTTGTCAGTGTTTCTACTGTAAAATCTATACCAAGTTGTCTAGCAGTATTGCCCCAACGCACAAATGACATAAAAGTAGATTCATGTAGCATACCACCGTAGCACGGCATACAGATATGAACTTTTGTCTTTTTTAGTGCATCAACATTTACCTGAACTTTATTTGGATCGTCTGCTGGATCGACAGCGTGGGCGTTCATATCACTTGCTATTTCACCGGTAGTTTTAATTTCTTCAGCCATAGGTTCCTCACGTGTATAGTTATATACGTATTTAATGAATTATTATTAGTGGTCAGTATTTTTAGCCAGCACAGGTAAACTGTTTTGCCAGTTTAAATTTCTACGGCGATCAATGCGTTCTAAAAAATTTAACCATACAGTGTTATCCAAAGCTGAAGAAGAATTTTTAACCATTACCGTTGCATTGTTAGCCCAGGTATGTTCACTGTATTTAGATAGTGTATCCAGCCATTTGTGTTTAATCCTATCCGTAGCATTATTAAAACTAAAGGCTCCATACACTGGATTTATGCCAAAAACTCTGCTAGACAGATTAAAATTTTGTTTTTGTGTTTCAAACCACGAATAAAACTCTGGTAAACAGTCTATATTGTGTATGCCTACTGTAGCACCAACTTCAACTTCAAAGTTATAATTTTGCAAAAGAAATTGAAAGTTTTCGTCAATGGTTTTCCATTTCAATGGGTACCTTATGTATTCATATGCTTGGTCTACTGCATCCATGCTTATCTTTATTGTAACTTTTTTACACTCTTCTAGTAGACTGATAATTTGATTGTTTTTGAAATTAGAACCATTGGTTTGGCATTCAACTTCGAGATTTGCTAAGGTACCTTGTTGTTGTTTTATGTCCAGCAAAATATTTTTTGTGTCTTTGATTAAAAACGGTTCGCCGCCTACTAGATATATGCGTTTTAATTTAGATAGATTTAGATCTCTGTTTTTATCTTTTGTACTAACAATTTTATTTTTGATGCCTAATTCTGCTTGCCACATAGAACTAGCATCTGCACCACACATTATACATGCGGCATTACATGTGTTTCCGACATTGTAATCTAAACACAAAAGTTCAGTTGAGTGCTCATCAATTGCAGGATTTTTCATTAACCATTCAAGTTCAAGTTGGCGCCTGCTTGTACCACCATCTTGTTCTGACTGCCAACAACCCTGGCACCCTTTAATTTTTGTATCTTGCCAAGTGTTTCTAATTGTGTTAAGTTGTTGATCACTGTTGAAATCAATTATTTCTGATTCACCTAAACTGTCACTGCTACAACAGAGTGAATATGAATTGTTTCCATGTATGAATGTATTCAATCCTTTGAAAAACAAAGGACAATAGTTCTTTGAATATTCGTTGATGTTTGTTTTCATAAAGTTATTTAATGAAGCAACAGAACTGTGTAATTTATCTTATATCGCCGACGGTAACGCCTGTGGTACGTTTTCCTTGCATAAGATCATTGAATGTTTTTACAAACACTTCTTTGCGACTTATTTTTTTATCAATAATTTTTTGTGTGTCTGTGTCTTTTGTAGTGTAGATATCCATAAACTTTTTTGCCATCTTTGGTGAAACTTCTACAGTTGTTCCATCGTCAAATTTGATTGGAAACTTTTGTACATCTTTACGACTTGCTATGTTGTCTAGTACTCTAAGTGGACGACTTTGGAACACATACTCTTGTAGTGTTTCATCTTCTGGCAAGTAGTCTTCGTTGCTTATATCAATCTCAACATCTTTTTTAATTGGACGAGCACCACGTTTGTTTTTAAAACTTTGATACTGTCTTAGTGCCCCAACAAGTGATTCCATAGCACCTGATTTGTAAATCACATACTCTAGATTGTCATAGTTTTCATCGTCTAGCATGTCTGCAAGTGTACGCAGTTTGTCACCAAGGTTACTTTTTAAACTTGCTTCACTGTGTGAACCCATACCACCTGCTGGTAGTATTGCAACTTCATCGCCCTTGTTGATAATTTTTGTTTCTTTTACTTTATCGTCGGCCATTGCTTTGTTGTATCTTGCTTCTAAATCATCATCATCATCTTCAAGTTCGCTTGGAACATCACTATAGTCAGTATCATATTCAAGTTTACCACGACTGTTCATTCTGATGTCTTCTACAGTTTTCTTAATCGAACCCATTGGCATTGATATATTTTGTTTTTCTTCTGCTAGTACAGTATCAAATATTTCAACGGCTTTGTCGATCATTGGCTTTGAATTCATTGGATACAGATTAACAATTAGATCTTCTTTTTCTTCTGGTGACATTCCTGGCCACTTGCCACGTATTTCTGTAGCACTGGTCATGCCAGGTCCAAACTGCACTGTCGGCAAGTAGGTCATAAAACCATGTTGTTTCATGTTTTCTGGCTTTTGTCTTTTTAATGGTTGTAAGTAACTTGCACTGCCATCCTTTTTAAATCCACCTGGCAATGGTGACACGCCTGAATCCTTATCACTACGAACAAAAATAAGTTGTGTTGTTTCAGGATCATACAAGTCTGTGATCTCTCGTGGTTGAAACGGCGATTTTACTTGCACAAATCGGTGTGCAGGAATACCTGCTATACCAGCAAGTGATTTCTTTAATTTGAAAGGAAACGGTCTGTTGCTTTTGTCATCAGTTGCGGCAATGAATACATCTGCTTTAGGAAACTGTGCAACGGCCGCATCATACAATGCTTTGTGTCCTGCATGAAAAGGATGAAATCCTCCGGGTATGATGACTAATTTCTTTAACATTACTTCTTCCTAATAGCTCATTGTTATTGGGCCGATAACACCACTTGTAAATTGAGTTACAATAGCTCTTACCCATGTGTACTTACCAGGCAAATATATACTGTAATCGGTTGTGATTGCACTTGATCCATCGATTGCACTATCTCCAGGAAACGTATATACGTCAAACCAGTCTGCTTCAATCAGTCCAGTTGGATATTCTGCTGGATAACTGTCTGCTGTTTTAGGATCAGTGTCTAAACTAGCCTGTATTGTAACCACACCAGGAAAGTCGTTTGCAATAAAACGTATGTTTTGTCCATTGCCTTGACCATTATAATAGCCGACACCTTTTTGTCTCGTACCAGTAACAGTGGTAGTACCAGCCGCATAGGCTGTTTCTGCGATTAATACAAGGCTACTTGACTTCATGTTACTCTGCTTTTGTTAGTTCAACAAGAACATTGCTACTTCCGCCTTCAGTTGCTAGTTGCGTTATAACTGCTTCTAACTGTGAAATTGTTTCAGCACTAAGTATCTCTCTTGCAGGAGTATCGTCACGTACTAGTTCGCTAAGTGTAATTGTAATTGATGTTGTGTTTATCTTTGCCATGCTGTTATTTATCGCTTTCAAGTGTTGTCTCGTTTACAACTACAATACCATTTTCATCTACTTCGCCTCCGCTTACAGTAGTTTTTGGTTTGGAAGTAAAACTTACTCTGCGTTTCTTACCTTTGATAAACAAGTCGCAAGTGAGATGACAGTTTTCTAATTTTTCAAACAGTATTTTTTTACTCAATGGTACCTTAATAAGTTCATCAATTTTACGTCCTAATGGTCTTGCACCCATTTTTGGATCGTATCCTACTTCAACTAAATGATCAACCAATGGTTCGGTAACAATTATGTTAATATTCTTTGCTTTTAAACTTGTACGTAACTCATTAACAAACTTAGCAACAATTTTTTTAATTGCTATAGGCTCAAGTGTTTTAAATTTCACAGTAAGATCTAGTCTGTTACGCATTTCTGGTTTGAAAAAATCTTTTACTGCTTTATCTTCAGATCCAGTTTTGGTTAGTGCTTGTCCAAATCCAATGGCATTGTTTTCATTGTCTCTTGCACCAAGATTTGAAGTAAGAATTATTACACAATTTTTAATATCTACAGTTTTACTGTTTGATCCTGTAATTGTCCCTTCGTCCATCATTTGTAAAAATATATTTGCAACATCTGGGTGTGCTTTTTCTACTTCATCAAACAATAATATACTGTAAGGATTTTTTGATACGTCTGATATTAATTTTCCGCCTCCAAGATTGCTATCATCATACCCAACAAAGCCTGGAGGAGCACCAAGTAGACTACTCACTGTATGCTTGTCTTGATATTCGCTCATATCATATCGTAACAGTTGCATGTCTAGATTAGCACTTAGTAGTTTTGCAAATTCAGTTTTGCCTGTGCCAGTTGGCCCTAAGAACAAGAATGCACCCATTGGTCGATTTGGTGTGCTTATACCTGCATAATTTACATACAGTCGTTCAAGTACTTGATTTACAACTTCATCCTGTCCAAACAATTTTTGTTTAATATTACTGTCAAGATCTTTTACTTTCTCGCTTACATCACTGCTTACTTTGCTTTCAGGAATGTTTGCTATTCTTGCAACCTGTACATCAATGAGTTCGTCATTTACAACAAGTCCTTGTTGATCTTTTATACGTTCAACTGCACAAGCCGCATCAATCAAGTCAATGCTTTTATCAGGATTTTTCTTATCGCTCATGTAACGTGTTGCCATGTCGACCGCTTTTGTAATAGCACGTTCATCTATGGTTACACTGTGAAACTTTTCTAGTCGTGGACGCAATCCTTGTAATATCTTTACTGTGGTTTGCTTATCTGGTTCATCAATGCTTACACGATAAAATCTACGCATTAAAGCACGATCCTTTTCAAAACTATCATAAAATTCTTCCCAAGTGGTGCTCGCAATAACCTTTAAGTTACCTTTTGTTATTGCAGGTTTAATCATGTTTGCAAAGTCTAAACTGCTACCTCCAGTGGCACCTGCACCTTTCATTGTATGTGCCTCATCAATAAACAATATACAATTCTTTTTTGATTCAAGGGCGGCTATTACATCTTTAAGTTTTTCTTCAAACTCTCCTCTGTATTTTGATCCAGCAAGTAAACTGCCTATTTCTAATCCCCAAACTTCATAGTTTTGTATAAATTTAGGAACATTGTTGTCTTTAATACGAGTTGCCAAACCTTCTGCAATAGCTGTTTTTCCAACTCCTGGATCACCAACCATAAGCACATTACTTTTAAAACGTTTGGCCAATACTGTGACTATTTCTTCTAGTTCTGTCTCTCTTCCTATCACTGGTTCTAGTTTGTCATCTTTGGCTAGTTGTGATATATTAATGCAATGTTCATCAAGTATTTCATTTGCATGTTCAACTGGCATATCAGATGCACTGTTTTTCACTTCATATGTTTGTTGCCAGTGTATAACAAATTCTTGTTTTTGTACTCCGTGCTTTAGCATGAAATAACTTGCATAACTGTTTGACTCTGCCATAATTGCAAGCCAGATATCGATAGTGCTCATTGAACGCCTACCGCCAAACATTACTTGTGTCAACGCACGATTGAACACACGTTCTAGTGCGTTTGTTTTCCTTGGTTCTTTAACTTTGCCCTTAGCACTCACTAGCACTGCTTGAGTATCAAGATACATTACTATATCCTTATCAATAGCTTCTGGACTTACACCAAATTGTTCCAAGCATCGCCAAAATCTTTTGTGTCTCACCAATGCTAACATAAGGTGTTCTAGTGTAATGTATTCGTGATTTTTTTGAGATGCTAACTTTTGTGCTTGTTCTAATATGCTTTCGATTTCAGGATTCTGTTGCATGTTACTCCTTATTTTTATGTACTTATATACTTCTTAATAGTGTTAATAACTTCTTCTGGTATGTTGCGTGGCATGGTTGCTTTGATTTTTACAAATATATCTCCAGGATTGTGTCTGTCTCTAAACACGCCAGCACTTCCTAAACGTACTACAGTACCAGGATTTGTTTTTGGTGGTATACGCACATCATATTTCTTACCTAGCACGTCAACCACTGTGATATCTCCACCTAGTATAAGAGTCCAAAAATCAACTTCCCTTTCGGTATGCATGTCAAGTCCATTGCGTTGCCAATTTCTATCACCTTGTATTCTAAAGTTTACCACTAGATCGATATTGCCAGGAGCGGCCTTCGGATATCTTATGCTTTCACCATGCACAACACCTCGTGGTATATCTATTTCCACACTAGAAGTCCCTTGTGGAGTGTTTACACCAATTATACGTTTGCCGCCTGCAATACTATCTTTTAGACTAATACTAATGTTAATACGTGCCTCTACCTGACGTTGTGTCTGTTGCCTAAACATGTTGGCAAATATATCTTCAAATCCAAATCCCTGTCTTTGTTGTGTAAAACCACTTTGAGGGGTAGTGCTTCCTGTATGATCGTAAAATGCCCGTTTGTCAGGATCTTTCAGTATATCATAAGCGTTACTGATCTCTGCAAACTTGTTGGCGTCGCCACCTCGATCAGGATGATGCTTTTTAGCCTGTTCTTTATAAGCACGTTTTATTGTATCCGCAGTCGCACTCTTTGGCACACCTAATGTAGAATAAGGATTCATAATGTATTATACTATTTTTTTGTAGTTTTGTCAAGTTCTTCTGCAACTGACTTTTCGTAGTACAGAATAATTTTATTTTGGGATTCAATATACAACTTGATCTGCTCCATATTGATTGCAAGTGCTTCAAAACTTTTTGGATCAAGTGCATACACAACAAATGTTCCTTGTGCAGCCTTCACACGTTCTATTACTTCTTTGAGATTCTTCTCTGTGATCACAACAATATTTGCATCTTTCAGAGTGAGTTGCTCAGGCCTTTCTACAATATCAATTGTAGGCTTGTATATTTCAACTTTGGTTACAATTTCTTTTTCTGGTATTAAAGAGCAACTACTTAGTAGCAGACTCGATAGAACCAAAAAAGGTATCAATTTTTTCATTTATACGTTTCTCTGATGCTAGTGGATCTGCCAAACTGTTTTTGACTAGATCAGTTTTTGCTAACAAATCTTTTATGACTGTGTTTGCTTCTTGTGCCTTTTTCAGATTGTCTTTAAGTTCTTTTGACAACTTTGCTTGTTTTTCTGCATTTTGTTTCATAGCCTCTATTTGTGCAGTGAGGCTTTTGTTACTGCTTTCAAGTTTTACTGCATTTTCCCTTAGTGTCGCAATACGTTGTTGTGTATCTTTGTAGTAGAGATACACTCCGTATCCGCAACCACCAAGTATTGCAAGTATTATTAATAATGCGTATATTCTAGCCATTAGTCGTCTATCTGTACTGCTCTCATACGTGCTACCAGTCTGTCTGCACGTTTAGTTACTTGTTTGTACCAGTTTGAATCAACCATTTCATCTGCGGCAGCATTCCAATCTTTAGCATCTACTCCGCGTTTCATTCCTTTAAACTTGCTTAGTCTCGGTCGGCCCATGTTAAACATCATGTTAGCGATGATTAGTTGGACTTCTTCTGGGAGGTCATCAAAGTCAGGATATAGTCGCTCGCAGTCGGCGAGGACGGTTTGGACGTCTTGGTCAAAGGCTGAATTGCATCTATCTTCTGAGACAGGCGTTCCAACTGGTTGTCCATGTTCTGGGTCACTATCAATAACC
>Ga0181388_1000339_pt1 | contig 16298 bp, 18 predicted proteins | sample 11SPOviralmetaG_FD_130120 | JGI IMG/M metagenome (GOLD analysis project Ga0181388, IMG submission 130120) | Marine viral communities from the oligotrophic San Pedro Time Series (SPOT) site, San Pedro Channel, CA, USA - 11 SPOT_SRF_2010-05-17 | ecosystem: Environmental > Aquatic > Marine > Strait...
TAATGCTAATTTATCTAATTTCTTTAAAATAGCTTTATCATCTTTAAGATAATTTAAATTCTCTATTTTATCATTATTATTTAACTTCCTTAATGAAATCATATAGGCATTCAACGACGAGGCTTTGATTGAGGGTCGCTCCTTTTTTATTAATTCTTGAATATCCATCTTATATATTTATGTTAGATTTTAATTCTAAATAAAAACGTTAAATATATATGAATTCTAAAAGTCGTCGCAACAACAACAAAAAATAAATAATTATCCTAAAAAAACAAAAAAATAATCTAATTAATTGAGATCCGTTGTTGATACGACGACGACTTTAGACTAAAATAATATATATCTTAATATTATATGAGGGCTAATAAGGAGGAAGAAGAAGACCTAATTAAATTATGTTTTCTCTATATGGAATATCGTAATGTTTTTAATCTGCATTATCAAAGATACGGACATTTTAAGGGAATGATTAAATGGATTAGTAATATTACAGACCCTACTTCTATTCGATGGATATTTCAAAAATTACTAAATAAGAATTATTTTATAAAAAGAAAAAAAGGGAAAAATACGACATATTGGTTTAATCCTACTAATAAGACTTTCCCTGTTAAAACCTTTACAATAACTTTTGATTAGCATAAATACAATTTTAAAAGTCGTCGCAACAACAACAAAAAAAAAAGAATTCTTTAAAAAAAAACAAAAAAAAATATAAATGATGAAATATATTGTTGATACGACGACTACTTTAAAATCCTATAGAATGCTATATTTAAAAGTTTGTTTAAATGCTTAGACAAATGAATATATAAAAAAGGGCTTAAAAGATTGTGGATATATATCTTTATAAGACAAATGAATTCTCAAACGACTATTCAAATGAACGAAGAAGTGAAGGAAAAGAAACCATTAACAATTACAAAAGCAGATGGAACAATCAAAACAATAGGTTTCAAAAAGAAGAAATTTAAAGTTATAGAAAATGCTGAAATTAAAGCAGATATTCCAGAATTAAAATCTAATCCTATTTTAAAAAAGATGTTAAAAGTTGAAAGTGAAGAACACGTTTTAGAATTTACTGAAAAAATTAATGTTGTAAGAGCATTAAAGCTAATCAATATGTCTAATAAAGATATTATTGATAAAGTGTATGATCCTAATGAAGTAGATCAAACAGGAAAAACATACACAGCGAAGGAAACTAATGAATATATTAAACTTACTAAAGATTATCTTCGTCTTGCGATTGCGAATGAAGGGATTATTTCAAGAAAATATAAATACGCAAAACCATTAAAGGAAAGCAAAGCAGGGAGAATCTATGTAGAGGGGTTCGGCATTCAATATCTTCAAAAAAAACTAAGAGGATATTTAGGAGGTGAGTATGCTGTAGATATTGATATGTGTAATTGTTTTCCTTCGTTGATGGTGTGGTTAGTTGAAAATTATTATCCTCAAGTTCCTATTATTAATCTTAAAAAATATGTGGCTAAACGTGAAAAATTGCTGAAAAGATATAAGACTGATAAAGTAGAGGTTCTAGCTTGGGCTAATCGTGATTTCGCTTATACAGGTCAAAACGTCTTAATTAATTGTTTAGATAAGGAATTCAAAGCATTACAAAATGCCTTATGGGAAGATAAGACTTCGCCTGTTGTTTCTATGATAGACCGAAGTCTAATCACCTCAACAAATAAAAAGGGTTCATTAACAGGAAGAGTATTGGGAATTATTGAAAATGATATTCTACAACAAGTCGCTATTAAATATCCTGATAAAGTATCAGTTCCTTATTATGATGGGGCGTGGATTAAAAAGGAAGAAGCCGAAAATATGATTGAAGAATTAAATGAACTTACTAAAGATTACGGAGTGAAATGGTGTGAAAAGGAACATTCAACCTTAGAAATTGCAGATGAAGAAATTAATGATGATGATGATGAGTTAGTTGTAGATCCTGACGCAGAAGTTAAACTTTATGGATATGAATATATTGAATATGAAGATTTAAAAGAAAAGTTTGAAATAAATCATTCTGTTATAGCTTCTCCTTTGATGGCGGTTCGTGAATATTATGATTATTATAATTATAACAATCTCAAAAGAAAAGAAAAAAAATATGATATTTATTCTCTTTCTAATCTCAAAGATTTATATCAAAATCTTTATTATCATTTTAAAACAGAAAGAAACATAGGAACAAAAAAGAAACCTGAATATGTTGAAATTATTAGTAAGACTAAATTTTTGGAAGTGTGGCTAGAAGATGAAACGAGGAAAACATTAACTAAAATGGATTTTGTGCCGTCAAATCCTAACCATACATTAGCTCCTAATTCTATTTACAATATGTTTCACGGATACACGGCGAGGCTTCCTGCTGAAAATAAAGAATATGAGTTTGATGTAGAGGCAGAAGTTAAAAGATTTATAAATCATCTTTCCTTGCTTGTAGGACACGAAGAAGAAGGACTTAATTATCTTATTAATTATATCGCTGATTTAATACAAAACCCTTATAATCTTCCTTCGGTTGCTTTGGTTTTCAAATCTAAACAGGGATTAGGTAAGGATCTAATGGTTAATTTTATAGAAAAGATTGTAGGAGAAAGTCTAGTTTATAGAACTGAAAATATGGAAGATATTTATGGAACCTTTAATCCGGCAGTTAAAGGAAAGCTATTGGTTCAGTTAAACGAACTAGAGGGGAAGGACGGCTTCGCAAAAAAAGAAAAGCTGAAAGGATCCATCACAGCAGAACAATTAAATATTAATGAAAAGAATGTTAAACAATTTAAAATTCATAATTCTATTCGGTTCTTTATCTTTTCTAATAATTTGACTCCTATTGAAATTCCTGTTGATGATCGGCGGTTCGTAGTATATGAAGGAGCTGACCTTCTTCCTGAAAAAGAAAGAGATGATTATTACAATCCTCTTTTTGATAATCTCAATAACGAAGATGTTATTAATAGATTATTGGAGTATTTTATGAATGTTGATTTAAGCGATTTCAATCTCAAACGTCAGCGACCGATTACGAAGGCATACAAAGAAATTCGTGAGAATTGTATTCCTGCAGTTTATAAATTTAGTTGGGATTTATTTAATGGATTGTTTGAGCCTGATGTTTTAGTTGATAAGATGAAACTTCATAACAAACTCAAGAAACATTTAATTAAATCTACTGACTTTCATAAGCTTTATACGAATTGGTATAACAAGGTTTTAAAGGCAGAAACAACGCTTAATTTTAAGAATATTAAACCTATGTTAGAAGAACTCAATATTAGAAAGAAGGAAGTTAGAATTAATGGTTTCAAGGATTACTATTATATTATTGATAAGAATGAAGTTATTAAAATTTTAAAAGAAGATAAAAAATGCGGTGTTGAAGATGAGGATATATTAGATCTAGATGATGATTTTGATGATTCATCAGTAGATTTTTTAGATGATGAGTTATAAATTATTTCTGTTTTATTTTTTTTTATTGTTAGTTATTATTATATAAAATATTATATAATAATAAATGACCTATTTAATAGGAGATATTCATACTCAAATTAAAAATCTTAATGATGATAGTATAGATCTAATTTATACTAATCCGCCTTTTGCAACTACAGGGAAAAAATGGGACGTTCCTCTTCGATGGGAAGAACTATGGAAAGATATGGATAGAGTTTTAAAACCTGACGGCGTGGTTCTATTACATTCCGCTATTCCTTTCACTTATGATTTAATTAGAATTAGAAAACCTAACTATAATTACGTATGGATTAAAAAAAATCCTACTAATTTTTTTCAGGCAAAAAAGCAACCCTTACGGCAGGTAGAGGAAATATTAGTTTATTATAATAAAGCTCATACGTATAATCCGCAGATGATAGGAGATGATGATATGAGTATTAAAAGAAGTAATGCTTATAAAGGAGATAATTATTACGGAGATCAAATTCCAACTGAAAGCAATCATAGGGGACGTTTCCCTACGACCTTTATAGGAACATTCAAAAGGATATTACAGAAAAAAACGCCTAAGTCTATAGATGATGAAATAATGAAAAGAATGATAAAAACTTATTCTAATGAAGATGATGTTATTTTAGATATGACCTGTTGCGACAAGGGATTAGGCGATATAGCAACAGATTTAAATCGTAAATATATAGGTATTGATATTAGTGATAAATATATAAATATGAAAAATTAAATATATTATATATTATATAATGCTTGACGGATATTCTAGAAGCGAACTGCACAAGATCGTAGATATTTATAATTTAGGATTTGATCTAAAAAAACTTCAAAAGAATAAAGCTGACCTACTTAAAGAACTTAAAAAAGTTCCTAAAAAGAAATTAGTTGATTTGCCTACTAAAGATGTATTGAAGAAACATAAATTAAAAAAGAAAGTCCCTAAGGTTGATCCAAAACAAAAGAATATAAAGGACTTTTTTAATTCAAAATAATTATTTCTTTTTAAATTTTTTAACTCTTCCCTTTTCCTTTTTTTCTTTTATAGCCTTCTCTCTTTCTTTTTTTGTTAATTCTTTAAAAGTTGTAGGTGTATTTTTATTAACTCTTTTCGTAGGACGATATATATCTCCTTTCTTTTTATATCCTACGCCTCCTCGTTGATTTCTCCAATCTTCTTCAAACCATCTTTTAAGAGGAGCTTTCTTTTTATTTCCTGCGTAGGTTCCCCCTTTCCGTTTATATTCCTGAACGAGCATTCCGCTTCGGTATGCCGAGTTTTTGGGATACTTTTTAAATATTTCAGTTTTAATTTTATTATATAGTTTCTTATCATTAGGAACAGACATTATATATAATAAAGTTCATATTTATTTTTATTAAAAAAATATATCTTCAATATTATATATATAATGGATCCAGCACAAAGCCTTATAGATCAATTCACACAACAAGCAGAGCAAGAAAGAGCCAAACCTGCCGAAGTATTAGAAGATACTATTAACGAAGGGAAAGAATATGAGAAATCTCTTCTTCAAGGTGTCGGCGGATTAGTCGCAGGGAGTTCAGTTGAAAAAGGTTTCAAAGCATTAGCCAATTCTAAAAAAGGAGCAGAAACATTAAAAAGATTAGGAATGAGCGATGACGATGTAAGTCAGGTTATTTCAGCAATTAAGGATAGGGACGCTTCTTCGCTGACCGAATTTTTATCACGTAAAGGGACAGGATACGTATCAAAACTAGGAAAAAAACTAGGTGTAAAAGGAAAGGAAGCTTTAACTAAATTAAAAAAAGGAGAACTTCCAACTCGTCAAGACCTTCAAGACGCTATTAATAGCGGAGGGGGAGATAGTGTGAAACCAACTGCATCAAATCGCAGTTCTTCAAATGCTTTAGCTGATGGCGATGAAGAGGACGGACTATCGGCTTTTGATAAAATAATTTCAAAAGGTAGAAATGCTATAAAAGGATCAACTGAATCACTCCAAGAACAACTAGGAGGAATTCCTGCTAAATTATCAAAACAGGCATCACGAATAGGAAACGATGCTAGAGATGTTGTTAGAGGGGCAGAGAGTTCAACTAAAAGTATTTCACAACCTCAATCGGTTTTTGATAGAGCAAGAGCAGAATTCAAAGGCGACGATGATTTAGAAGGACAAGCCTCCGCAGTTAGAAAACTTTTAAGCGGTAGTAAAGCAGGACGAAGAGCCATAAGACAAAATGCTAAAGCACAAGCAGAGGGGAAACCAACTACAAAAGTAAGAAGACAGCGGAAGACCGAGTTTGATGATGATGACGAGCAAGGAGATTTATTAAATCATTTCACTAAACAAGCAAGATCAAGAGGAAAGCCTGTAGATGATGATATATTCGGTCAATCAAACGCTAGTCAAATACAAGATGCTAGGGACGCTCAAGAACTCAATCCTTTCACGAATGAACCTATAGCTACTCCTCAACAGAAAGCAGACCTTTTAAAATCTAAAGCTGATGATGAATTAAAACAAGCTCAAGACCAACTAGCAAACGAAGGGGATAGAGATCCTTATCAAGATGTATATGATAAGGCGAAAATGGATAGTGAAAGATTCACTCCTAAACAATCTACCGGAGAACCTATGAAACAAGATTTAGATTTAAAATTTAAAGCACCGACAGAAGAAGAAGCTAAAGCACAATTTAAAGCACAAGAACAAGCGAAACCTGAAACGAATAAAACTTCGTTCGATGAGGTTGATAAAACGCCAGTAAGTCAAGATGTTTTAGATGACTTGCCTGACCTCGCCGACGTGGTTCAAAATGAAGCCCCTACTATTTCAGTTCCTCCTAGTCAGCAAACAGGGGGATTAGATCCTTCTACTCTTCCTGACGATGCAGGTTTCCAGCGAGGTTCCGCAAAAATACAAGCTAAAAAAGAAGTAGATGCTCCTAAAAGCGATTTAGATGTAATTACTGATGAAGAAGCATCTTCTTTATTTAAACCAGTAGATACTGATGCTCCTCCAGTTCCAGCAGGAACAGGGAAATTAGTCCCCCCTAAACCTGAACCGAATCTTCCTCCTAATGATCTTCAGCCTTCATCTACAATAGACACGGAAGCAATAAGAACACAGACACAATTAGACTCGTCCGCAGTAAAACAAGGTGGAAGAAATATCCCTATAGGAGGCGGAGCAAAAGAACCTAGTGATGCTCCTGATCCACAGGCACCGAAACCTCCTGATCCAAATCAACCGAAACCTCCTGATCCAAATCAACCGAAACCTACCGATGCTCCAGACCAACCTAAACCCCCTGTCCCTGATAGTGATCTCCCTGACCTTCCGCCTGTTAATCCTGAAACTGCTGAAGATGGAGCTAATTTAGTTAAGAAAGGATTAACGAAAGCTTTTGAAGATTCCTTAGAAGGAGATGCCGACCCTTTCGGCGTAATCCTTTCAGGTGTATTAGGTATAGGAGCATTAGTAGCAGGGGCATTCGGTAAATCACATCACCCTCATTTCGTTCAACCTCCTACTAGTTCCCCTTATGAAAGTTTTTCAGTTCAGGAAGGAGTAGCATAAATACAATTAAAAACACTAATAAATAATATATGTTATTTTTCTTAAAAAAAAAATATAACTTATATTATATAAAATGGAAAACTTTATTAAACTCCAATCATCTCAAGGACTTTTTGATACTTCAGGAAATAAGAATCTCTGCGATTTCCATCTTCCAGCAAACTCAGGCTCCTATAATCTTTCACAATCTTTTTATAATGTGAATGTTTCTATTACTAACACAGACACAGCCGTAGCTAATGGGAGCGATTCAGGAGTAGGAACAGGAGCAGACGCTCCTCCTGCTGTGTATAATCAAGGTATAGTATTAGAAGAAAGCACAAGAGAAACGAATGCTTTTAAAACTCTTATTCAACCTGAATCGGCGACATTAGTTAAAAATGCAAGGTTGTCTTGTGCTAGGGGTAGAGTAGAAGATATTAGGCGAGTTGATTGTCTTCGATCTAATTTAGCAGTATATAAACAATCAACCGAGAACCAAATGCGAAATACTTTCGGTATGGCGAACGGAAACTTCTATGACCTTATGCCTAAGCAACCGCTTAACGCTCTTGTCGGTGAGGGGGTTCAACTAAGCGAACAGCGTTCTCACGACATTAGAATTCCTGTGTCCTCTGTTTTTGAAATGGGTAAGAGTGAAGTTTGGGATACTCAATACTACGGAGCTACTAAAATGAATATGGAACTTCAGTTAGAGAAGATGGCGGTTATTAATAGAACTGACGACACTCTTACAGGATTGAATTATTTAAAGCGAGGAGCTACTGAAAAATATGAAACTATGAGAACAATTACTAACGGATCAGGAGCAGGTTCCCTCGCTGTGGGTGATGCTGATTATCCTCTTATTACTTCTGCTGTTTATGAAAGTGTAGAAGATTCTCCCTTCTACGTAGGGGGTCGCTACACACTCGCACGAGCTTCCGGAACAGGAACTTTAACGGCTCCTGTAGTTGTTAGTATTAAGAGTATTACTTTAGCAGATGGAAGTTCAACATCAAAGGGAATCAATAACGCAGGTTCTTCTAACTTTGCTAATTCCCTAGTCATCGTTCTATCGTGTTCTCACGGAACCATTACTAACGGACAAACCTTAAACTGCACTCTTAAGCCTATCGCTCCTGCGACTACTCCTGTTATTGTAATTAATAATATTGAACTTGTGGCGAAGATGAGTGATGAAAGCGAAGATCAACCTACTCAATATACTACTTATGTAGCTCAAGAAGATACGGCTCCGTCGGCATCAAATATTAGCAGGACTTACTCACTCCCTCCAAATACTACGAATTGTTATGTAATGTTTAATGATCCTATTTATTCTCACGAGAATCTTGATAGTTATAGAATCACTTTGGACGGCGTGGATTTAACTAACCGAGATATTAAAGTTAAATCAGGTCTTCATTATGATTTGCTTTCACAAGTATTTATTAATAGAGGTCAAGCAATCGGCTCAACACTAGAGCGAATGTATGATTCAGCAAAGCTCAGCGATGAAGCAGGAGCTTCTCAATCTATAGTCGTTCTTATGTTCCCTGTTAAGCTTCAATCAAGTAATACTCAACTAGGACTAGAACTTAACGCAACCAACGGAGAAACTCTTTCAGGGAAAATCGTGGTATATAGCGAAGTTGTTAAAGAAATCTAAATCAGTTTAATCATTTTTTATTAGTCTTTTTTTTATTTAATTATTTTTTTTAAAATAATTATGTATTATATATTATATAATGAATAACTTAACTTATCACGAATCTTCACCAGAGAATAATAATCAGGCAGGTTTCACCGAATTCTCATCGGTGGATTTTGTTTTAGATGCTCCATCACGAAAGCTTTTGAAAAATAGTATTAGGTTAGAAGCAGTAGTTCAAGTATCGGCTTCTACAGGAGCGAGGGTTCTTCCTGCGAATGATGTTAAACTAGACAACAAACTAGGCGGACACGCTTTTATTGAAAGTTGTGTCGTTTCGATGCCGATGAGTAAAGGTGTCGTGCAGAACGCTCAAGAATATTCTCGTTATGTAGCTCAAATTGCTACGGCTTCCTATGAAAAAAATGATTACTTCTGTAGCGACCTTCAAGCAGAAATGCGAGGAGCTTTAGAATGGAACGGACGTGTAGCAGTTCAGCAAATCGCTAGTGATAATACTACAGGAAATCAAGATCCTCAAGATCCAACATTTTCTATCAAACCCCTCATCTGCCTAAACTCCTCAACAGGAGGAAATTACTCCTTTAATGATAATGGTATGATTAGACTTTCATTTAATCTTGCGAAAGTTCATCACGCTCTTTTTGGTGGCGATTGTAAGAATGATAGTTCCTATGTCCTTACTGATATGAGGGTTCGGTATATGACTATTCCTGAAGACGGAGCAAAGGATAAGATGATTATGAATTCTTATTCTATGATTAAGAATTCAATCAGTTCTAACTCGGCGAATATCTCTGTTCGTGTTCCTAGTAATGCTGTGGGTGGTGTGAGTATTAACTTTTTGGAACAAGCAAGAGAATCTAGTCTTACAGAAAATTATAACGCTTTAATGCCTTATCCAAGATTTCAGGAAGTTAATTATGGGTTCGCAGATAGTTCATCGCAGTTCATTTCTTACACTATAACAGACTTGGGAGATGCCCTTCATAAAGGAGTTGAATCCCTTAAACGTGGCGGAGCTAATGAGGTTAATATGTCTGCCTATCACGCAAATAAAGGCTACATCTTGGGACTTGATTTCAACGGAGAATATATTGATCTGTCTTCTAATAAGTTTTCTATGAACTTGAAATCCAGCTCGTCCAACCTTCCAGCTCATCTCGTCTATCTCTATTTCCATACTCTTCTCGTAGTCTAATCATATCTGTAGGAATTAGGAAAAAAAAATTCATCAACAACGTCGCAAACCATATCATTTAAACAATCTATTAAAGTCTGCAACTCGTGCGGAACCTCAACGGACTCGCTCGTCATTTTATCTATCGCCGAAATTAATCCATACATCTTAAGAAATGTTTTTTTTATTTTTTTATTTTTCTTATTTAAATCTATTTCTAAGTTTGTAATAGATTCAAATTTCTCTTGAAGTTGTTTAGACAAATCTAGAACTATACTTTCTTTTAAATCTCCTGATGAACTTAAGTTTTCAGGTGTATTTATGCTCGTATTAACATTCCCTATTAATGTATTAATATCTACTTCTTCCATTTCTAACCTATTCACCATTTATTATATTAATTAAATATATTAATATATTAATATAATGACGAATCAAAAACTTAAATTAAATGGAGATAAATTATCAGTTTTAAAGGTGAAAGATAAAACAGACAAACTTACTATTTCAGTTAATAGATTATTTGATCTCCCTTTTCGATTAGTCTTAACAGGAAAATCCGGTTCAGGAAAAGGCGGAATAATTACTAATATTTGTTTAAACGAAAACTATGGTTATAAAAAGGTATTCACGGATATTTATATCTTCGCCCCTGAACCCTACGCAGATGAGAAAATGCGTGTTATAATTGAGGAGAAAGAAGTGCCTGATAGTAATATATTTCAGGATATAGAAGAATTAGAAGACCTTTATGATTTGCTAGTTGAAGATTTTAAAGATAGAGTAGCAGAAGGAGAGAAGCCTAAATTGCCTCTTTTGATTATTGATGATCTAGCCTTCTCAGGGAAATTAGCTAATCGGTTTAATGCCCTCGCTAAGGTGATGTGTAATTCACGAAAGTTTATGATCTCGTGCTGTATAACAGCTCAGGCTTACACACAGGTCGCTAAAAATATAAGACTTCAGGCTTCAGCTATGATTATATTCCAAACTTCTAATAAGGAACTTGAGATTATAGAAACGGAGAACAATTATCTAAAAGGAGGTAAAAAGGCTTTCTACAACCTATTTCGTGATAATGTTAAGGAGAAACACGACTTCCTATGTATTAATTACTCTAATAACTATAATGAATTATATCTTGATAAGAAGTTTAGACCTTTAGCAGAAGTAATAAATAAGAAAGATGAAGATATATCACCTGAAAGAATGAAATGTAAAAAGTCGTCGCAACAACAAGAAGAAAAAAAGAATTCTCCAAAAAAAGAAGAAAAAAAATCTAATTGAGTGAGATCCGTTGTTGATGCGACGACGACTTTTGAAGACATATAAATAATGATTAGTATAAAGATATTTAAAACAATATCAATATATATATATAACCAAGTATGAGAGGAAAATGCGAATCTTACTATCGTTTTAAAGTTGAACGTCTTATTGATTATCCTGAAGAGAAAGAGGGTAAGGAAGAAACAGAAACATTATTTTTTAAACAGCAGAGCGACCTAACTAGGAAATTAGGAATTCCAAAATCTACTATATATGTTATGATTAAATACGGATTAGATCACGAAGTTTCGAAGTGGAAGAATTATTTTATTTCAAAATGCAGAGAACCAGCATTTCAAAAAATAGCTGTGGAATATATATAAAAATTAAAATCTAATGATTATTATATATAATGGAAACGATATTTGAAATAGATGATATAGAACAACCTGAGCCTGAAACCAAACCAACCAAACAAAAAAAAGAACCAAAGATTAAAAAGAAAAAAGAGATGAGTGAAGAGAGAAAGCAAAAATTAAGGGAACAGCTTTCACGAGGGAGAGCCACCATAAAAGCAAGAAGAGAAGCAAAAAAAGCAGGGGAACCAGTAGAAAAGAAAGCTCCAGTTAAAAAACCTGTTAAAAAAGAGAATGTTAAAATGGAAGTCGGCGATGTAAAACCTAGTTCTAATAATGATGATTTAAGACTTGAGATCGGCGAACTTAGAAAACTTATTTTAGAAGGACGCAAACCAAGAGAACCCCCTGCAGTGAAGCCTCAACCAGTAAAAGAAGAACCTAAACCTAAACCTGAACCAGTAAAAGAAGAACCTAAACCTGAACCAGTAAGAACGGCTCCCCCTCCCTCTATCGTAATTCCAAAAAAAAAGAAACGTTCTATTTTTGGAGGCGGAATGGTATTAGACCTTAGTAGATTTTAATTTTATTTAAAATACTTTTAGAAGATATAAAAAAAGACATATAAACATTCATTAGTATATTACATTATAACAGAATGACGACAGCAAACCACATCACAAAGACGACAGCACACCACATCACAAACGAGAACATTAGGCTCTTGAAACAGGAACCCAAGAATTCTCACGTTTATCGTGATATGCTAGAAGATGAAAGAGAAGTTGAAGGCGAAACTATCCTTTTAGGAAGGGAAGAGCATATTAAAAGAATTAAAACGTTGGAGAAGTTGGTTGAGAAAGAAAATCAACAAAATAAAATGAAATGGCTCTTACTATGTGAATATATAATATATCAGGAAGCATTAGAGAAATATGATGAAAAAGAAGAAATAAAATATAAAAAAGATGATGAAAAAAGTTATATTATTGATGAAGAATTCGGCATTAAGATTTTAAATCCTCATTACGGCGGAATAGGGAAATGGTATAAACTTAAAGCGATTAGGGATAAGAAATTTAAAAAGAAATGGACTGAAAAGATGGACGAGGTAGATCGTGTATTTAGTCATTTTAAAGATTAAATTTCTTTCTGTAATCTGCGATATTAGTTTTAATATTAGTAGAATCACCCCATAAAATATAATAGCTTAAATATCCTGCTCGTAATGGATCATTCGTTTTTAAATCCTTAAGATGACGTTTCCTATATTTGTCCCTTCTCTCTTTATCATTATTTAAAGTATAGTCATTCTTGAGATCCTTAGGATTGTTAAATCCAAAATGAACCTTCTTTTCTTTTCCATTATCTAATTTAAAAAATGCAGTCCATTTCTTTTTAGGTTTATCGCTTTTTATTATTTTAATAAGTTTCGTCATTATTAAAATAGTATTAGATTTTAATTACTTCATTTTCAAAAACTTTCTTTAAGTTTTCTAAATGGACTTTGCTTTTTAAATGACGTTTTCTTTGTTTAACTTGAACCTCACAACCGCACAAACATTTTATTTTATTAGTCCTTTGTTTTTCAATCTTCTCTTTATTTTTTTTATAGTAATCTTTATTTTGTTGAATGATACGTTCTTTATTTTTATGGTAATGAAGTCTTCTATATTCATTAGCTTTCTCTCTATGTCTTAATCTAGACTGAACTAAAATCATATTGATCTTATCTTTATTATCGTGCCTCCACTCCTGACGTGTTCTAGTTGGAATAGAACTATTTAATAATTTAAATCCTTCGTTCTCGTATTTTTCCATAAACATTCTTTCTAAAGAACATAATTCTTTTCGCTCATTAAAGATACATTCATTTAATTTAGCGATCTTCCATTTTTCCATTCCGCCATAATCTCTAATGAATTGATAAACATAATAATTATATTTTGAATGCTTATTATTATTACAAGAATATCGGTGATGAGCGAACCTCTCTTCTAGGGTTTGAGTTGTGGATCCTATATAAACAGGAGTATCGGTTCTCGTTTTGTGTTCTAGCTTATAAACTATTCCTAAATTCTTCGGCATATTATACTATAACATTTTAATAAAATATTATCGTATGAACGCATCAACTTTTATTCAGCTTCTATTTCCACAACCTTCTTTTTCTTTTCCTTGACTGATTTAAATTTAAATTTATTATCTCCATTAAATTCTACGTATAATTCTTTAGAGCGTTTCTTTTGTGTTGAATTCTTTTTAACTAATTCTAATAATTTCGGTTTCGATATTAAAGATTTTAATTTTAATTTAGAACCCTTATCGTGTAGAAGATGAATGTTTCTTTTCAATTGATCTAAATCCTGTTTTATTATAAATTGTTTTTCAATCTTTCTAATGTCGTCTTGCATTTCTTCAAAATGTTTAAATAGAGATTCGTCTTCCGTCATTCTATATAATAATAATTATATTTTATTTTTTTTATAAACATATTATATAAGATGTATTTGACTGAACTAGATTCTAAAAAGATGGACGAGATACTAGCTCGTAAAGATAAGAAGCCTCCTAAAAAAAAACAGAGTGAAATCTTTGACGCAACTCCTAAGAGAAACTATAATAGAAAAAGAAAGATGAGAATGAGAAAGAAAAGGAAAGTAAAACAAGCATATTAATATTCTTTAAATCTAAAAAATGCTAGATTTGTTATATATTACCTTAAAAGGGTCTAAATGAAGAATAAAATTATAATTTTATGTTAGTTTTAAGTCCTATTTTGATAAATAACATATAAAACTAGCATATATTAGATTTAATAGGGGATTTAAAGCATTTTTTAGATTTAACTTCTCAATATTATATTTAATGATGATAAACCTTCCGTCCCTATCGTAGAGAAGTCGCTAGTAATAACTCTAGCTCTAATGTTCCTAAGGGTTTCTGCGTATTCATTCGCAAGAGGAAGGAACAATCTCTCTTTAGGTTCATACTGAACTATACCGGTCTTATCATCTACAATCGTTTCACTTACAGGAACATAAGCCAATATATTCTTACGACCTTTCGCTAATGAGTCATAAGTATTTATATTCATATTCAACATTTCAATTATGTAATTATCACTTCCTACCAATTCTTCAAACTGCCTATTACCTGTAAAAGAAGCTAGTGATCCGCCGATGATAGTAGGACTAGGATTATCAAACCCAAAATAATCGGCTAGAGTTGAAGGAAGTGTTAAAGCATAATCGCTCGGCTGATTACTAGTAGAAGGCAAAGAACTAGGAAGCCCTAGTTCGCCGTTTTCCTTAGACTCTGTTTGTGATGTGAAGTATGCGTTTCTACACGAACCGACGTGATCTATCTTAATAGAATTAACTCCTCCTAATAGAGCTATTACAAAATAATAAGGAATATCATTATGACTAGCAGTCCTCAACTCAATAGGAACTTTTAATAGTGTTGTTCCTCCGTCCGCCCCTGTAGTGTATTTCCTCATTAAAAGTTTCTGTCCTTCTCCTTCAACATCTTCACGAATTTCAAAAGCGAGAACATCGTTGTTCGCAGAATTAGGCGTAAAGTTTGTTAGTGTTGTCCCCCCTCCGTTGTCGCCGAATGGATTTGTTTTTCCGTTCTTGACTTCGATGACGGAACCATTCTGTTTAACTCTCATAGCGAAATTTAAATCATCTAGCGTTAATGAGTTAGATACTATCTTATTGTAGTCATCTGTAATTCCCATAATTAACCCTGATGTATCGCCATCAGCATTCACGAAATCTCTTATTCTACATCTTGATATATGTGTTCCTAAAGAGATAGGGGCTTTAAAGGCTAGATTACACTTTTGAAGGTCTGTGATAGATGTTGCAGGAGCCGTTTCCGTAGATTTGAATTGATTACTAGCAGTATTCATAGTAGTCGTTGAAAGAATATTATCCGCTACGTTTGCCGAAAGTAAAGTAAAACATTCAGCATATCTAAAATCAAAGAATACATTTTTATTCGCATTAATAGATATTTTTATTTGTGTTCCTGTTTCTTTAGTATTTGGATTATCGCCATCTAGAATTTCTTGAGGGGTTCCCCTGAAAAATCTCAAAGCTGAATTCATTTTATCAGTTAGATCTCTAAGATTATCATCAAAATTTTCTCTATTAAGAGTTCCGTGTTCTAGCGAAACCTGTTTAACTCCTGCAGGTGCCGAGATTTGAAACCTGACGACTGAATTAGTAGCATCTAGGACTATACTTTTCATTTGCCTCTCAACTGATAAGGAATGAAGAGCGATTTCAGTATTTTCTTTAATAATAATATCGTCTTGAAAATCACAATCAAAATTTCCTTTATTGTCGGTAGAGGTTAGTCGTATCAACGTATTCTTCATTATATATAATATTATTAATATTTTAATTTTAAAAATAATATTATATTTAATCTTGTTGTTGCGACGACTCTTATTCAACAGATACAACACTCATCAAGGCATCAAACGAAGGACTAGCATCTACGCCTGAGTTATTAAAGATCCGCCAATATCGTAGAGGTTGATCTATTGTTGAAGATAAGAAAAAACCCATATTTCCTCCTCCATTTAGAGAGATAAATCCTAAACCGACCTTCCAATTCCAATTAACATTATCATCGCTAATTTGTAAATATAAATCTCCTGTCGGCGGTGATTGAGTATCTCCAGTTATTTTTAATGTCGCATAGGTGCCGAAGTCTGCCCCTAGATCATAACTAGTCCCTCCGCTATTAGCAGATATAGCAGGGACAGA
>Ga0181388_1000341_pt1 | contig 16268 bp, 28 predicted proteins | sample 11SPOviralmetaG_FD_130120 | JGI IMG/M metagenome (GOLD analysis project Ga0181388, IMG submission 130120) | Marine viral communities from the oligotrophic San Pedro Time Series (SPOT) site, San Pedro Channel, CA, USA - 11 SPOT_SRF_2010-05-17 | ecosystem: Environmental > Aquatic > Marine > Strait...
ATCGACACTGTTGACTTGAAGAAAGCTGCGAAGATGTTCGAAGGTCTTGAAGGACTTGAAAGTCTGGATGAGTCTGCCGAAGACATCATTGCACAGGCACAGAACATCATCAATGGTAAGAGTATTGCTGAGATTGCAGACCTGACTTCTGACAAACCAGTCAGTAAATACGATGGTCGAACAAAAGAAGCACGTGCTTTCCTCCAGAGAATGGCAGAGAGACGTGGTAAATATAAAGGTGATAAGTAAATGAATACTGTAGTTTTGCAAGGAACAGAAGCGGCCTGTGGAGATTCCTCAGGCACAGCATCAAACTTTGGTGGTGCATCAGTTGTACGACTGTACAACTCAACCACCACTGACCATCTAGTAACACTGGAACAAACTGGTGGTGTTGATATCGGAACACTTACCCTTACAGCAAAGGGTGTTGTTGCACTAAGAAAATCACCGACTGATAAAATCTTCGCTGCCAATGTTGGTGTCAAGGGTGTTGCAGTCGGATTCTCACATTAATCAAAGGTAAATATTATGGCAATTAAAGCTCCTAAGTGGTGTGAACACGCAATCCCAACATCACGTGGTTGGGTAGACCCTATAACTGGTGAAGTGTACAAGTCTGGTGGATTCACCCCCGAACAAATTGCTACATGGCGCCCTGTTTGGCATGAAAATGATCCAATGCCAGAAACACTCGAAGAAAACGTTGATGAACCAGTTATCCAAACTCTAACTGAAGCACCTATCGGTGACAAGTCTCTGGATGAGATGACCAAGGTAGAATTAGAAGCACTGGGTCGTACTCATGGTGTTGAATTGGACAGACGTAAATCTAAGAAATCATTACTCGGACAAGTAAAAAACCTGTTTGAATAAACCCCTAAGTAAAGGGGTATACACTAAAGTGTACCCCCAACTTGGATTACATAATGCAACTAACGAAAGACAATCTAACAATCTTCGCTGCTAAACACTATCAGAACCCTAAGTGTATCGATAGTGATGAGTTCTTTGAAGACCTCAAAAAGTTTAAGTATATCAAGAGATTGTTGAATCGTTACCGAGACACCGATGTTCTGTCGGAACGTCTAATCCTTAATCATCTAATCGTAATCTTCAATGTGTTCGGTATTCAGCCTGGACTTGACATCCTAGAACTTAAAATCGAACTCGACCATTGGGGTACATTGAAACCCTTCCTCATTTTCCTTAAAGTAATCAAGAACCACGAATATACCAATATAGAGATGGATAGACGTGTTGTTGATGCATTAAGAGAAATTTAGAACTTTTTTCGAGTATAAATAGTATCATGGGAATATTAAAATCAGCAGCAGACTTAGTTTACACTATCCGATTCTTGAAGTTACTTGTAACTCCGTTCGATAAGACCGAGGCGTTCAAGAAAGGCATCATTGATGCGGATGGTAAAAAGAACAAGGAATTTAATACTAATAGTATTGATGATCGTGAAGCGTATCGTTCGCATTACACTCCATTCCACAGACTGGTATTCAACCTGAAAAGACTCATGTCGAAAGTGCCTGGCGGTCAATCGGTTGTTGCACGTTATGGTGCCGCACTTGCCTTGATTAAGGAACATGGAGAGTTATCTGACGAACGTCTAATGCAAATTCACGAAGAGACAGGTATCGACATTCTAGATTGTCTTGCAGAACAGTCGGAATGGTTTATGCTTGATGATAAACAACTATCGCCTGGCATTTATCGTATGAAAAATGACACAGTAACCGCACTCTATTGCGAAGATATTGTGAAGAAAGGTGACCGAGTAAGAATTATAGAGACTCAGGCGTCACCTATTGACGAGGTTCTTGGGTTAGACATATATAAAGGACTACACGAAAATTCTAGTCAGTGGGTGTATTTCACTACAGGAGAGATTACTCGATGAGAGATTTTCATAAGTTTTATGAGGAGATGACTGGTACTAGCGCAGTCGCTGGTGCAGGGGATGATAGTAGTACTGTCCCTGTCTATCTTGATAAGAAAAAGAAAAAGAAACGACCAGATGTGGTCAAACGATTTTTACAAAATAGAAAAGAACAAAGAGAAAAGTGGAGTAAATAATGGAATTTGTTTTAGAACAACTAGTTAATTTTTGGCAGTTTACTGTAGTAGGTATTCTGATTATTATTGGGTTTATCGTCAATGCGTGTGGTATTGATCAAGATGAACCTCTGGTCGGTTTCAAGTATGGTGAGATGCCTCACATGAAACCAATCACTATCCCGACAGCGGGTAAAGGTTTCTGGGGTGCAATCTGGATGTGGATTACTGGTGTACGCACTTGGGAAATCGCAAAGGACTGGCAGTTCTCGGTGAATGGTGAGAACTATGTCATTCCCAAAGGATTCGTGTTCGATGGTGCATCTGTACCTAAGTTCCTTGCATCATGGTTATCACCCACAGGTGTATTGTTGGTTGGTGGTCTGGTACATGACTATGCATACAAATACACAGTACTTCTGAAGAAGGGTAAGAAGTCAACCTCCGAACCCATGACACAGAACGAAGCAGATCAGTTGTTCCGTGATATTAATATCGAACAAAATGGTTTCCACCTGTTAAACAAACTCGCATATTGGGCATTAGCAATCGGTGGATTTGTTGCGTGGAATGGTCATCGTGAACGTAACTGTAAAATAGGAGAATAGTAATGTTAGATTTATTTACCTCAAGAATTAAAGAACGTACATCGGTTGATGGACTTGTACTGATTGGTGCTGGAATCACTTTCCTAATCCTTAAACCCATCGCTAACTTGGTTGCACTTGGTGCAATCGCTTATGGTGCATGGACATTCTATAAGAAAGAAGACTAATGTTCGGACTATACGCAAAACTTGCGGTTGCTGGTATTGTCGGAATGTTGGTATTCGGTGCGGTGTCAGAGTACCAAGACATGAAAGAACGTATTGCGGTTCTAAGAGAAAACAATGCGAAGTTGGAACTGGTTGCGGAAAGTAATGCACTTGCACTAGAAGAAGCAACACAGTTCGCAACTCAAATGGAAGAACAGAACTTAGAACTGCAAGCAAACCTACAACAGGCAGAGGTGTACAAAGATAGTCTGATCGAAAAGTTTAGAGATCACGATCTGACTCGACTATCTTTGAAACGTCCTGGCATGATACAACTAAGGATTAATAATGCGACAAAGAAAGTTTTTGACGATATTGAGTCTCTCACTACTATTGACTCTGAGTAGTGGGTGCGCCCTTTTACGAACACCTGAATCACAGGTAGTCGTACAAAAAGAACTGGTCGAGAAAAAGATTCCCCTCCAACGTAGTCCCAAACCTGTAACTCTGGGTGAACCCAAGTTTTATGTTGTGACCGAAGAAAACTTTGATGGATTCCTTGCGGAGTATGTCAAAGACAATGGTCAACCTTGGGTCTTCTATGCAATGAGTGTTCGTTCCTACGAGACTCTTGCACTTAATGTTGCCGAGACACGCAGATATCTCGAACAACAAAAGTCAATCATCATCTATTATGAGAATGCAATCACTGGTGAAATAAACAGTGAAAATAATTCAGAAAAAGATTGACATTTCCGCCCTTTTGGGGTAAAATAACCTAATTGAAAAACTCTGGGGGTATAGATACTATTACCCCTCAAGAAAACTACACTCTATGGAAAGTAAAATATGACCCTCAAAATTGATAAGAAGAAAGATTCCCTACTCGCTGAATATGCAGTAGGTATGTTAAAAGATTTTTATTTGAATGATTATGAAAAAAGTCCACAAGAGGGTTTCGCAAGAGCTGCAAAAGCATGGTCTAAGTACCGAGATGAAATGGATGACGAGTTAGCACAACGTCTGTATGACTACGTGTCTAATAAGTGGTTCATGTTCGCCTCCCCTGTTCTGTCAAATGCACCCAATGGACATGATGCAAAGAACAAAGGTATGCCTATCTCTTGTTTCCTCACATACGTACCCGACAGTCTTGAAGGACTGATCAGTCACTCATCTGAGTTGCGATGGTTGTCTGTAATGGGTGGTGGTGTCGGTGGCCACTGGAGTGATGTACGAACTGTATCAGACATTGCGCCTGGCCCGATGCCATTCCTACACACTGTTGATGCTGATATGATTGCATATCGACAGGGTAAGACTCGTAAGGGTTCTTATGCCGCTTACATGGATATCTCTCACCCAGATATCATTGAGTTTTTGAATATGCGTATCCCGACAGGTGATGTACAACGTAAAGCATTGAACCTTCACAACGCTATCAATGTCTCGGACGAGTTTATGGAAGCGGTCAAGACAGGAAGTTCTTTTGATCTTCGTGACCCTAAAGATGGTAGTGTTAAGGATAGTACTGATGCTCGTAAACTATGGGAACGCATCCTAGAGACACGATTCCGCACAGGTGAACCCTACCTGAACTTCATTGATACCGCAAATCGTGATTTACCACAACCACTACAAGATAAAGGATTAAAGATTCATGGTTCTAATTTATGTAACGAGATTCATCTTCCCACAGATGCAGATCGCACTGCCGTATGTTGCCTATCTTCTCTCAATCTAGAGTACTATGACGAGTGGAAAGACACTTCTATTGTACGTGACATTGTACGAATGCTCGATAATGTATTAGAGTACTTCATTGACAATGCACCTGACACTATCTCTCGTGCAAAGTATTCTGCACAACGTGAGAGAAGTATTGGACTAGGTGCAATGGGTTTCCACAGTCTATTACAGAAACATGGAGTTGCGTGGGAGTCAGAAGCTGCACGAGAGATCAACCGAACTGTATTCCAACATATCAATGAGGAAGCAGTCGCAGAGACCAAACTACTTGCCGAAGAACGTGGTGAGTATCCTGATGGTGAGGGGAGTGGACGAAGAAACTCTCACTTGATGGCAATCGCACCAAACGCATCATCTGGTGTTATTTTAAGTACAAGTCCTTCTATCGAACCATTGAAGGCAAATGCATATACTCACCGCACACGTGCTGGTTCTTTCCTAGTGAAGAACAAGTACTTGACTCAGTTACTTGATGATAAAGGTGAGAACAACGAGTCCAACTGGACATCAATCATTACTAACAAAGGTTCGGTACAACATTTACCATTCTTCACAGAAGGTGAAAAGGCTGTATTCAGAACTGCGGATGAACTTGACCAAACATGGGTTGTACAACACGCTGCAGAAAGACAACCATTTATATGTCAAGGACAGTCGGTTAATTTATTCTTCCCTGCTGGTGCAGAGAAGTCTTATGTGAACAAGGTACACTTAAAGGCATGGAAGGATGGACTTAAAGGTCTATACTATCTACGCACCGAGGCGAAACAACGTGCCGAGAATGTATCTGAGAAGGTAGAAAGGGTCGCACTACAAGGTGACACCCGATCAATCGTCTATACTAAAGGTAACTGTCCATTCTGTGCAATGGCGATGGAAGAACTCAAGTTGAGAGGAATACCATTCGACAAGATTGATCTTGCGGACATAGGTAAGACCGCTAAAGAAGTAACAGGTCGAGATGTTAAGACAGTACCACAAATTTATATTGAAGGTGAGTATGTAGGTGGGTATGAGGATTTGATGGAACACCTAAACAAACCAATAGAAATAGAAGAGTCCGATGAATGTCGGGCTTGCGAAGGATAAGGATAACAAATGGCACTATTAGATTTTAGTAAGACGTACAAACCATTCCTCTACCCTTGGGCGGTAGAGTTAACAACCAAACACGAAGAAATCCATTGGGTAGAATCGGAAGCGGAACTATCAGAGGATGTGCAAGATTGGAGAACAAAACTCTCTGAACAGGAAAAGGAATTTGTTACCCAAGTACTACGATTGTTTACACAGTCAGACGTACAGGTAGGAGAGAACTATCACGAACTGTTGATTCCGAAGTTTAAGAACAACGAGATTCGTAATATGTTATCATCGTTCGCAAACCGAGAAGGTGTACACCAACGTGCCTATGCATTGTTGAACGACACTCTGGGTTTACCTGACGAAGAACACCATGCATTCCTTGAGTACAAGGAGATGGCAGATAAGATCGACTTCATGAAAGAGGGTGACATTCATTCTCATACTGGACTTGCACTTGTACTGGCACAATCTGTATTCAACGAAGGTATGTCTCTATTCGCATCATTTGTAATGTTGTTGAACTTCCAACGTTTCGGTAAGATGAAAGGTATGGGTACAATCGTTGAGTGGTCGATTCGAGATGAAACCATGCACGTACAGGGCAACTCTAAGTTGTTCCGTGAGTTCTGTGAGGAACATCCTCGTATCGTAAATGACGAACTGAAGTCCAAAATCTACGAGATGGCAAAGAATGCTGTTAAGTTAGAAGACCGATTCATCAAACTTGCATATAAGTCTGGAGACATCGAAGGTCTATCAGAGACAGATGTGAAACAATACATCCGTCACATTGCTGATCGTAGACTTCTACAACTGGGTATGAAACCTAAGTTCGGTGTTAAGGACAATCCACTACCTTGGTTAGACTGGGTATTGAATGGTGCTTCACACGATAACTTCTTTGAGAAACGAGTAACAGAATATTCTGTGAACGGCATGGAAGGTGACTGGGGTTGGGATGAAGAAGACGAACCCCAAGTCTGTGGACTTGATGGACAAGGGTGTGCAGCATAGTGGAAGAAGATGTCACCTATACATTAGAATGCCATCTATGTGAAACAGAAACCGAAGTTCTTGTGAAGGACTCGGAAGAGGAACCCCAATACTGTCCTATGTGTGGGGTCGTTATAGGTTGATTTAAGTGGTTACCATCAAAAACATTTTTAAGGAAGAGGAGATAGATGAACTTTTGAACATCTATCACTCTTCCGATATGATTCCCCATCACTCAAACCTGAACCTCAAACAAGTCTTTGTGTCGAGACAGTGTAAAGAAAACAAGTTTAACAAAAAAATACTTGATGCCAAGACAGATCAATCCTACTTTGTGGAATATCCTGTGGGTGCATATTGCACCCCACATAAAGATAGAAATGTTGATGGTAAGATTGTTACAACGATAACACACCTTACTGATGACTACGAGGGTGGTGAGAGTTTGGTTGGCGATGAAGTGATCAAACCCAAGAAAGGTGAAACTGTCTTTTATGAACCAGAGAAAATACACGGTGTTAAACCAGTGAAGAGTGGCAGTAGAATTGTTTATGTTGCGTGGTTCATAACTTAATAAATCCATATATACCCTTATGTGGATATATGAAGACAAAGAGTTTGAACCAGACGAATCCTTTTTAGAAGACTATCAAGGATTCGTCTACTGTTTGACTGAGTTAAGTACTGGTAAAAAGTATATTGGTAAGAAGTTCTTCTGGAAACCCAAGATACTCCCTGTAACAAAAACAAGAAAAAGACGTAAACGAACACGAGTCCAGTCTGACTGGATGAAGTACTATGGTTCCTCGGAACAGGTAAAAACCCTCGTAGAAGGGGGCCAGGCGTTCGAGAGAACCATTCTAAGACTATGCCGTACAAAAGGTGAGTGTTCCTATTACGAAGCAAAACTACAATTCGAATATGACGTTCTCTTGAGTGACGAGTATTACAACGAGTTTATCGGGTGTAAGATACATTCAAAACATATAAAAAAGTAATATATTTTCGCTTATTTTGAAAAAAAGTGTTGACAAAAGATGCCATAGGGTGTATAATACTTGTATTGAGAATGAGAAAAGAGAGAGAGAAAATATGATGAATTTTGATAGTGTTAGTAAGCGTTATCCCCAACTAGTTGAGTTCCGCAACTATGTCCTATCCTTTTATGCGTATGATTCAAAACTTTATCCTATCGCAGACCTTACTGTTGCGAAAGTTGAGAAAGCAATCATGCAATACTTAAAACTTGTTTCTAGTGTTAAGACTCACTTCGAGTGGGCGGCAGATTCTCTTGACCGTGAACGTGTTAGAGACATTCTTTTGAAAGATTACCATATGATGAAATTGATTGATGAGGTGGCGTAATGAGTTTTGCAACTAATCCCCAAAATGCTGTGACGTATGTTTCTGACCCATCACACAGTTACCTGAAAGTTCCAGTCCGTTTGGTTGAGAAACTAAACTTCACCAACAAGATTTCGGAGTACTCGTTCTTCAACGAAGAGTATATCTGGTTAGAAGAAGACGTTGACATGGCATTGTTCTTCAATGCGTTAGATGAACGTTCTCTCCCAGAACCATTGATCTTTTCAGAGACTTTAGATCATCAGGCACCGTTTCGATTGTATCCAAGATTCTCTGCAAAAAACTTGTAATTAATTGAAGAAAGCTGTTGACAAACGTTGCCTAGTTTGTTATAATACTTGTATTGAGAATGAGAAGAGAGAGATTAAATTATGGCGTATGTATCGCAAGAAGACAAGAAAAAACTTTCAGTTAAAATCAAAGAAGTTGCAAAGAAATATAATGTTAAGATATCTTTGAGTATTAAACATCACAGTACTTTGGTTGCCAAAGTAAAGAATGCAGATGACATCATGGAAGAGTACATTGATGTTCAAATGTCTCCTGAGAAAGTTGCGAGACGAGAGTTTGAAAACTACAAGTTTGACCCTGTTGTGGTTATGGAAGAATACCGCAAGTGGAATCACAACGTCAACGAGTACTGGATTGAAGAGAACTATGGTAAGAAAGGTGTTGCTTTCTTGACTGAGTTGAAGTCTGCAATGGAAGGTGAAGATTTCTTCTGTGAAGATGATGCCATGACTGACTACTTCTACCGTTCACACTACATTGATATTAGACTTGCTGCATAGGATATAAATTGAGTATAGATAAAGAGATCAAGGAAAATCGACAACGAATAGTAAATTTGTTGACAAAGACTGAAGATGAACTTGCTGATGCGCTCCTCCGTGGTGATTTTGAGAGGGTCGCATCCTCGTCATATATGGTCACGGAATATGAATCGATGTTAGAAGAATTTGACCAATATCACGATTCAAATAATTAATTTGTATATATAATACTAAGAGGAAGTCCATTATGGAAAGAGAAGTATTCGAAATCTTCGAAGATTTTACTAAACTCAAAACAAGGAAAGACAAGATATCTTTCCTGAAAGAACAGGGGAACCAAGTTCCTGCTGTGCAAGATGTCATCCGAGGAATATTCGATGACCGCCTTAAATTCGTTCTACCCGAAGGGAAACCTCCCTACAACCCCAATAAGTCCCAAAGTGTCCCCTCATCTCTGAGGAAACTTCACCGTGAGTTCGGTAATTTTGTCGAAGGCGCAAGAAGTCAACAGTTAGGTCAACTGAGGGTTGAAACCAAATTTATTCAGTTATTGGAGAGTGTCCATGCCGAGGATGCCTTGATTGTCCTAAGCATGAAAGACAAGAAATCTCCAGTCAAAGGTTTGACTAAGAAAATAGTAGAGGAGGCATTCCCAACCCTACTATCTTAGATTTTCGTTATGTTTCTTTCAACTAACAGCAGGAGTGCGTTTAATGCCAAGAAACCAAATAGAGAGATTAAAGAATGATAGTCGAGAACTTGATAACTATATCCACCGTCTCAAAAAGAAGGGAAGAGACAACCTCGCACACAAGTTATCGAAGAAAAAGACATTCTTAAATCAAACTATTGCCGAGTACGAAAATTCAACTCAAATTCTAGCATAAGGTAGGTGGTAAGTATCTCGGAGGGGGTGCTAGTCACCCCTTTCGTCATTTAGGAATGATAATATATGCCAATGTATACAATTGTAAACAAGAAGACCGAAGAAACACAAACTGTGATGTGTTCCTATGATTCACTCCAAGAGAAACTGGAAGAACTGGGAACTGATTGGTCTCAACAGATCGGTGCGCCTGCACTGGTCGGTCACACAGGGAATATTATCAACAAGACAAGTTCTGATTGGAAGAACTTACTGGGTAATATAAAGAAAGGCGCTGACTCAAAGGCGAATATCAAAACATGACTATGAAACGTCTCAAGATAGACCATTTGTTAACCTACGACCCCATAACAGAAAATCAAAAACTAGCATACGAAGCGTTCAAGGAAGGAGACCATCTCGTTCTTTGTGGTTCTGCTGGTACTGGTAAAACCTTTGTGGGAATGTATCTTGCGTTGGAAAAGGTTCTTGACAAATCTTATGAACAGAACAAACTTGTTATCGTAAGAAGTGTAGTCCCGACAAGAGAGATGGGTTATCTGCCAGGCAGTGTCGAAGAGAAGGTTGATGCATATACCGCACCCTATCGTTCGATCTGTACCGAACTCTTCAACGAGAAGATGGCATACGAGAACCTAGAACAACAAGATCATATAGAGTTTGTATCGACATCGTTTATACGTGGTACGACTCTGGATAACTGTATTGTACTTGTGGATGAGATGCAAAATCTCACCTTCCACGAATTAGATTCTATCATCACAAGGGTGGGTAAGAATAGTCGTATTATCTTCTCTGGTGATTATTATCAGTCTGACCTCAAGTCGGGTTCAGACAAAAAGGGGATTCTTGACTTTATGAACATCATGGAAGTCATGAATAATTTCACAACTGTTGAATATGGATGGGCAGACATCGTAAGGTCTGACTTCGTGCGTGACTATATAATGACAAAGGAAATGGTTGAACGAGGAAAAATCAAATGAAACTAAGTAAAAACTTTACACTCAAAGAGTTCTCGAAGTCTATGACTGCGACTCGTTTGGGTATCGATAACACACCTGAAGACGAACATCTAGAGAACGCAAAGTTGTTGTTCGAACGAGTGGTACAACCAGTACGAGAAAGATTCGGTATCACACGAATCAGTTCTGGTTATCGTGGCCCCGAACTAAACAAAGCGATCGGTGGTTCTACCACGTCACAACATTGTAAGGGTCAAGCAGTTGACTTTGAATGTGATGGTGCAGATAACCTAGAAGTCGCAAAGTGGATTCGGGACTTTCTGGACTATGATCAACTCATCTCAGAGTTCTATGAAGAGGGTGACCCAACGTCTGGATGGATTCACGTATCCTACAACAATAAAGCAGAGAACCGCAGAAGTACTCTTACTGCACAACGAGTAGATGGCAAGGTTCAATATTCGACAGGTTTGCCTGAATGAATCTGATCTATCAGTATATGATTACCAACGAGGAGACCGAGAAACGGAAACCTGTTCCCGAATATCCTCAAGGTACTCGTTCTGAGCTATATCGAATAACAGGTGATATGTCTGCGAAATCATTCAGAATCTATGCTGATAAGATTGGTTGTAAACACCACTATTCAACAAATCAAGTATTCACTAAGGGTAAGACTGGTTCTACGGTCTTGCTCTTTGAGTGTCTGCGAATGATATATGACCCCATATATGACAAGTATGATAAGGTTGCATTCATTGACTCTGACATCATCTGTAATACCGAAGAGAACATCTTTGATGTGTCTGATGCTGAAGTGTACGGTGTACTTGAATCCGAGATAAAATTTAATGATGGCGGTGGCGGTTATAATATTTGGGACTTTGATGATAAAAAGAAAAAAATATTATTAGACAAACATGAAAGATTGGGGATTCCGGCAGTACCCACTCCAGAACCACTTAGACCCTCGTGTGTCGCAACATTCAATACTGGAGTGTTGGTATGGACTAAGGAAGCACGACTCAAGGCACGAGAGAAGTTTGATGACTGGTATACTTGGATGGAGGATGGTGACAAACATGGTGACCCATTCTGGGTGAACAATGATCAACCATTCATCTCTGGACAAATCATGAAACATGGTCTTAAATGGGAGACTGTTGATCAAACTTGGAATGACACGCCAACACACTGGAAAGATGATAAAGGTTATGAGATGAACTTCCTTCATTATACTGGGGGTGGTAATAAGGTTATTATGATGGATGATTATAAAAAGGGCAAGTTTAAGTACTTGAAACCTTGACAATGACACCAGAAGAATTAAAAAAACTTTTTTCAGAAGGAGTTTCCGTAGTAGGAAACGCTGAATCCATATTACAAAAAAAACCAATGGGTGAAGAAATAGATTCAAGACCCACTATAAGATTTAACTGGGTTAAACTAGAGAATACAGAATATACTGGGTCACGAAAAGATTGTATATGCACTGGATTACCACGAAGGATTACTGATACTGGGTATTCAATTTTGATAGGAAGACAAAATGATGCAAGGTTTAATCATTTTAATTACCTTGAGGATATGGAAACAACATTGCGTAAAAAATTAGGGAACAAACCATCAAACGGTGCTAGAATATTATATTTACTTGATCACATGGAAATAAAAGATGTACACATATATGGTTTTGATTGGAAAGAAACACCCTCGTTAGCAGAGAAATATATGAACAAACCACAATCTACACCAGAAAGTGAACATCATGATTACAAGAAAGAGAAGGATTTTTCTTTAGAGTTGATAGAAATAAACAACTGGAAGTTACATTAAAAACCTTGACAAACATTGTAACACCTGTTATAATACTTGTATTGAGAATGAGGAGTAAGTAGTGAATAAAGATTGTCAAAAAGTTATATTAACAGATGCGGATGGTGTCCTACTAAACTGGGGTTATGCCTTCAACGTCTGGATGACCGAACAAGGTTACAAAGCAGTAAAACCACTTGAGTATGAAATCTGCAAAATCTATGACATCCCTCGTGATGAGTCTAAGAAGTTAGTAAGAATATTCAACGAGTCTGCCCACATGGGTTTCGTGCCTCCGCACAGAGATGCAATGCAGTACGTTAAGAAACTGCACGAAGAACATGGTTATGTGTTCCACCTAATCACCTCTATGAGTAAAGACGAGAACGCACAGAAGTTACGAACAATGAACATTCAGAAGTTGTTCGGTGACACTGCGTTTGTCAAGTTCATCTACCTTGACACTGGTGCTGACAAGGACGAAGTTCTTGCACAGTACGAAGGTACTGGTTATGTCTGGGTTGAAGATAAAGTAGAGAATGCCGAAGTTGGTAAGAGATTCGGTTTAGAGAGTCTTGTGATGGAACACGGTTACAACATGGACAACGAAGAGTTTCCCCTAATGAAAAACTGGAAAGATATTTACGAATATCTAGAAGGTTAATCCCCCCTATATACCCTATGTAAACTAATAATTTCATAGGGTATTTTTTTAATGGACGAAGAACTAAAACAAGCGGGTCATCATCCCGCTGATTCTAATGGAGACGGAAAAGTCTCTGACCAAGAACAAGCAATGTACTTAGAGTTCAAACGCAAGGAACTCGAAGATGCTGATGCGATGAGAGATGCACAACGTAAGATGGCGTGGTTCTCTCTAATCGGTATGTTGTTCTATCCAAGTGGTGTATTTCTTACAGTCCTGCTCGGACTGGACAAGGCAGCAGAAATTATCGGTGACATCGCATCAATCTATTTTGTATCTGTTGCTGCTATCGTCTCTGCATTCTTTGGATTCCAAAACATGGGCAACAAGAAATAGTAGATGGAAAAAGTTAGATGGCGTGGAACTTGGGGTGTAGGTGACTTCATGATGGCACTCCAAACCGTGCATAACTACTGTTATTATAACGATACCAAAGTTAATTTGGAGATGCACTGGGCGACACCTGAAGGTCATCTAGAGACACCTAAAGACCCTGAAACTATCGTTGAACGCATGGAGTGGATACACACCAAGTTCCATCGTCAAGAAGACGTAACCATTACTCATGTATATAATTCAGATTTGTTCCCTAGTAGTAATACAAGCAGAGAGACGAAAAAACGATACTATTTTGAATCTGGTAAATATACCAAAAAACAAAACGCTCCTAAAGGTGGGGTATTCAAAAAAAGAGAATATAGAAAACCAAATCCAAAGGGAAAGAACATCGTTTTCTGGACACCTACATATAACAGTGAACCACCAAGATCATGGAAAAGATTCTTGACAAATGATGATTGGTGGGGTATAATTAAGCTGTTACGCCGAGAGGGTTGGATACTACAAGAATTGACGTATCGAACACCTATTAAAGAAGCGTATGAGAAAATACAGAATGCAGATTATGTATTATGTTATGATGGTATGTGGCACTATATTGCTGGTCAGTTGGGAAAACCAATGTTCATACCATCTTGGGAAGAAATCACTGGTTATGCTTGTCCTCAAGTAGTATGTAGACCCAATAGGGATGAAGCTATGCAATTTATAACAACGTTTACCGAAGAGGGTAGACATCAAATGATTGAGAAAGCGATTCATATTAAACGGAAGAAACTTGGAAGATATTTTGAAGATCGATAGAGCAGTAATTGAAATTAATGGTGGTTGTAACTACTCGTGTACTATGTGTCCCCAAGACATGAGAACAGGTGGTCGTGACAAGAAGTTTCTCAAGAAGATGGGACTTGAAGAGTTCGAGAGAAATGTCGCTGACTGTGCAAAACATGGACTACGAGTTGTTAACCTAGAGGGGAGTGGTGAACCTACTCTCAATAGAAACCTACCTGAGTACATCAAGATCGTTAAGAAGTATGGCGCAAAGTGCTTCATGTTCTCTAATGGATTCAAGATGCAAGGTCAGTTCATGAGAGACTGTGTTGATGCTGGAATGGATTTCTATCGATACTCATTCATTGGATATAATCCTGAGAAGTATGACGAGTGGATGAATAATATTATTGGAGGAAACTTTAATACTATTGTAAACAACATTCGTGAGATGAAAGAGTATGTTGATCAAACAGGAAGTGACTGTGTGGTCGCAACATATCATCTCATTACGGACAACGACAATATAAATAATGAGTTGGAAGCATACAAAAAGTTAGTTGACGATCTCGGTGTGAAGACTGAAATTTGGAAGATGCATAACTGGTCTGGTGTCTATGACATCGGAGAGAATGAAAGAAAGGGAGCAGTCAAAACTTGTGGAAGACCTTTTAGTCCTGATGTCGTTATTCGTGCTGGTGGTCTTGATGGTAAGTCTGGTGCAGTTGCACCATGTTGCCAAGTCCTTGGACAAGACGAAAAAGCTGTTCTCGGACACACTTCAGAAGAGACGATCGAAGAAATCTGGAATGGTGAAGAATATACTAAACTACGTGATGACCATATTACTGGAAATTACCCTGATTACTGTGCTAGTTGCGACTTTCTTCTCGATGACCCCGAAGTTTTAGTATACACTAATCATGAACGTGATCTAATGAAAATGCATGGTACGGAGTTCGATCTGAATGACTACCGATAAACCACCAGTAATTATCATACGTATCAAAGATGACCCCATATCTGAGAAACTTGCGAAGAAGACAAGAGAATCTTGGGAGAGATTTGGTCATGCGACCGAGTTCTTTGACGCTATAACACCTAATGATCTTGGTAATAATAGATATAGTTACATAGATTTTGGTGATGAGATACTGCCACACAAAAACAAATATCGAGACAATGAAATTGAAAATCTTGAATTATCAGTGGAGGAAAATGGTGCGTGGGAACCTGCAAAGGCGGTGGATGGTAAATCATATACTAGGGTCATATCTGACACAGCTAAATGCATTTACTATTCTCATATAGAAGTTTGGAAACTTGTCACAAAAAGAAATACACCACACCTAGTGGTAGAACATGATATGGTATTGAAACATGAACTACCTGAGAACTTGTTCGATGGGTTTTATTTTTACCATCTTGGTGAGAGTGTATGTCATTGTAGTTATGTCACTCCCTTTATAACAAACAAATTATTAGAACGTGTTAATAAATATGGGGTTGATGAAACTGTGAAGTTAGGTGCCGGAGTATTCGAAAGCAATTTACTCAATGTCGATGGATATATGTGGAGACTCTTGATAAATATTATATACGATGACCACAGTCTACAGGATAAGATGTATTTTTTTATGGGAAGTCGAGTTCTAGGATTAAGTCATATCGACCAATCTAATCATGACCTATATACTGATGACTATGGTAAAATGATATTAGATATTTCTAAAAGGAAAGATGGGTCTGTGGTTTATGAAACCGTAGATCATGAAAAACTAAGAGTAAGTTAAATTATGAAAAGATTGATATTTCAAGTTGCGGTGGGCAAACCATCAAAACTATATGACCATTGTATAAAGAGTGTTGAATCCTATTGTGAGCGACATGGTATTGACCATATTGTTATAACCAAACCATTACTCCTAATCCGACACGAAAAACTCTCTAGTGGAAGAAGTGAAAAATAATACCTCCTGCTGGTCGGAAGAGAACA
>Ga0181388_1000343_pt1 | contig 16199 bp, 11 predicted proteins | sample 11SPOviralmetaG_FD_130120 | JGI IMG/M metagenome (GOLD analysis project Ga0181388, IMG submission 130120) | Marine viral communities from the oligotrophic San Pedro Time Series (SPOT) site, San Pedro Channel, CA, USA - 11 SPOT_SRF_2010-05-17 | ecosystem: Environmental > Aquatic > Marine > Strait...
CCCAATTACTTGAATCTGAAAGCCATCACCGGCACCTGTTCCAGTAGTAGGATTGATCATTTGAAATGAAGGATAACTAGCGTCGTATAGTGTAAATTCCCGCCCAGGACTCGTTGTTCCAATACCTACATTGCCGTCTTCTAGAATCGTCATTCTTATATTGTCGTTCTGGGTTCTAATATAAATATTTCCATTCTCTTTATTTGTAAAATAAGTGCTTAATTCATATTGTTCTAAGTGCATGCCATCACCAGTACCACTACTTGAATTGATTAGATGTAAAGCAGGAGCGATTGGGTGGTACATAGTCAAAGTACGGCTTGGACTTCCAGTTCCAATACCGACATTGCCGCCAACTGTTAAACCACTATTGAAACTAGCGTCACCATCCAAAGTCAAACCACTATTGAAACTAGCGTCACCACCAATTATAATTTTGTCATTAATTGTACCAAGGTTCACATGATCGACATTATTAATTGTCTCTATAGTTAATACAGCATCAATCGTATTCTTCAAAACAGTCAAATCATCTAATGTATTCTGAACGGCATTCGATGTGATTTCTCTATAAATAAACCCCCCTTCAATAATAGTATCACTTTGTTTTATTAAACCACGTACGTTTGCGTTTTGATGCATAACCGTGTCCCCACTCAAATCAGAACGTCCAGCAACATTCAAATCCCCATTACGAACAATCAAATCTCCTCCACTTATATCCATAAAACCCTTTACATATGTTTGAACGTGACGATTCGCAACTTTATTATATAACCATTCTCCTTCTTGCAAAGACATCTTTACTATATATAGATGTTATGTTTTTCTTATTTATACGATAATAAAAATATATTCTAAATTTGTATTATCTTAACGAACAATTCCAAACCGGCCTAGAGAACATTTACATGGGTCACCACCATTCTGTGCCGACGCGCCGCAGTTACAACTATTTTTTAGATTAGCGGCCGCATTACGTTGTGTAACTGTGAGTGGAATCGGTCTACACGCAGAATATATATCTAACATAGGAATGCGATTCGTTCTCAAATGTGTATCCATACATAACGGAAAATTCGTACAATCTGTCACTACCCTATCTACCCCAAATACACGTTGAACCCCGGTAGGTGTAATGTTATTATAATTTAGTTTTGTATTTTCAACAGTATTTGCTACTTCAAACTGTTTGTATTGAATATAACTCTTAGTGTCAAATACAGGAGGCTGTTTGGTAGTATCATTGTCTACTTTCAAACGAGTGGCTATTTTCTTATGTTTTAAATAATCACTTTGAGACATTTTCTATACATATCCTTAGTATATTATCTTATTCTAAAAGATGATTCTTGTCGTTCATAAACATAGTATATCTATTCCCGATAAAGTAATAATTCATCAAGAAAGCCGAGTAACCTATAAACGCACCTAAACAGGCTCCTACAAATAGTTGTTTTGGAGTATGATTTTTATATTTCCATCTCTGTAATACAGTAAGACCCGCTATGAAAAGTTCCAAATACAACCAAAATGTTTTTTCAGTAACACCATAAAGAAAAACAATGGAAGTAAAAATTGACTGTGCGTGTCCGGATGGCATGCCATATTTCTCAGGTCCTTCATAAGTTTCTCCTAATATACTACGAGCACCGATTGGTCTAGGTTCTCGATACCAATTCTTCATGAACGAGTTGATTAATTTGCTAATAAAAGTGACAACTAAATATCCATATAAGTAGTAAGTATATGAATATAATTGTATACTTGTCATAATAAACACTATATATGGGCCTAGAAATCCTACAACGTCAAATAAATCTATCAATATCATAATAAGTCCAATCTTATTATAATACTATATTTTCTTTACTATTTTTCATCGTCTGGTGTCTGTCTGTATAGCTGTTCGCAGATAAGAGAAAAAGACCAATTAGACCCATTCAGATCAAGGACATTGCCTCTATCAGTCTTGAGACGAACTGTCATGCGTTTCAAATTTACTGGCCCAAAATAGGTTCTCTCTTGGTTTTGTAGTGTCCCTCCGAATTCTACAAACGATTGACCGTTCTGTAAACCAGCCAATTTCAAAGGTACTAATCCAAATACATCTTTTTCAAACGGTCCGACACCGAAATTATTTCCAGAAACGCCCGTATTTGATATAATACTAGAATTATTAGCTGAATTTGCGATTTCTACTACTGAATACAACTGCTTTTGTGTGAGTCGTTTTGACTGAATGTCGTTTGCGGTATTATATGTTAACTCTCCAGTAGCAGGATCACATACAAAATTCGATTTGTTCGTATACGAGGAAGGCTGAATGTATGTATCTGTCGTGGTAATTGTTACTAATCCGTCGTTCAAATGGTTTTGGTTATAATCATCAAGACATAATAAGAGGTAATTAAATAAATTTGTACTAATAGTTGTATCACCTGTAATTGTGATAACACCATCGTCACTAATAGACTTTAAAGGACTATTCTCATAGTCAATATTATTTAATTCATATACAGTATATTCTCTGAATCCAAGAATCCAACCCAGGGTGGTATCCCAGGTTGCGTTTTGTACGCTACTTACACCAGCAAAACATTTGGCAAACGTAGAATTATCAAAAAAAGTAATATTATAATCTGATGCTGTATATACTTTATTGACAGTAATATTAAATTTAGTGCTTTGAGTACCATCATCATTATTTAAGATTGATAATACAGATTCGTTAGTAATTGGGTTCGAATTAAATAGTAAATTTATTTGGTTTATCAATGTTGTACGAGTGTAAACAATATCGTCGTTATTTCCATCTTTCAATGGAATTGTAAAGGTTATTATATTTTCTTCGGCAACAACTCCTGTTTCATATGGATATATTTGAAATTTATTAGTCGTTTCTGTGAGTATGATCTGATTTTGATCGATGTTCTCATAGCCTTTTACAATACGCGCTAATTGGTTGCCTTCTGAATCAAATGTCGTTCCTGATAAATCTATGCCAGGACTATCAGCGGATTGTATAGTACTATTCGCAAGCGCAAACGACAAATCTATCATATTTTGGTCTATATTTAGACCACGCCATACATTATTTTCTAATGTTTCAAAACCACTTATGCCAGACGGGTCAATAAACTGAATACTGAAATCGTTTTCTGTCAATTGTTTCAATATATTGATATCCAAAATCCCAGAAATATTACCATTGTCAACATCACCCACAAATGTTATATCAGAACCTACCAGTATGTCGTTTGAATCAAAATCCAAATAACTTTGAAATGCGTCTCTAATTCCTGAAATCAAATTACTTCGGGTAATTGTGTAAGTCGTATTAGATGCGGGATCATAACTTTCTGTGTCAGGATCATTTTGAGATTGATAATAGGAAGAACTCATGTAAATATCAAATGAATAAGTGTTAGAAACAAGACTAGTAGAAGTTCCTGTAATCCTAGCTATAAATTTACTATTACTACTATAAGTGGTCTGATAAGGGGCAATATAAGGTATATCATTCAACGTCGACAGATTAAAAGATAAATCATTATTATATGACATATCTAAAATAGTACTCAAAATGCTATTACTTATATCAATGTGAAACGAATCTTGGTTGACATTTCTTGTAATATCCAAAGCTAGTTCGAAAATTGAGGAATTATTTATTGATGCTGACGAATTACTATTAGTAATGTCGGGTTCGTTTTCAATTTGATTATTAATTTCTGTAACAAATTGCGATAAAGAATATCCTTCTAGGTTATTTGTAATACCCAAATTGATAACATTGCTATTTGTATTGTAATTGGTCTTGTTACATGAGAGTTTTATACTGGGGGTATCGCTAGACACAAATGTAAGTGTTGAGTCATTAATTGGCGATACTTCTGATACTATATTATTAATTTCTATTTCATTTCTTTCAAAACCAAATACAGAACCACTTCCTACAAATATATTGGGTTCTCCGTTTGCTATGCCTAGTAACCCAACCGGGAAAATAACTTTTGTTTTAGATAAAGCTATGTTATTCGTAGTGAAACGATCAGGTTTCAATCTGATTTCAAATCGTGTTTGTGAGTTGGTCGCAGTAGACAATGAATACCGTTTGATATATGATTCTTCAGAAAGATAGACATTATTTTGTATTTGTGTATCCAGGTCTAATCTTAATTGTGAACGTGTATAGGAACCACTCGTTTGTGACATTGTTATGTTGAACGAAATATCTATATTATTTGGTACCCCCGAAACTTCATCTCCTGTGTAAATATAAACCGTAAAAAAATTATTGTTTTCTGTTAGTTGATAACGCGTTGTATCATTTGCCAAGGTAGGCGAGTTATAAGCAGATTTTATATTGAATAAATTATAACTGCTATCTGTAAATCCTAAAATAGACGGAATAAATGATTTCTTTGCGTCAATTAATTGTTCTTCAGTAGTAATAGTATTATTATAACTAGGGTATCCGGAATAACCTAAAAATTTCAAATAATAACTCGTTTCTGTGTAGCGTTTATTTATATCTATATTCATTGTAACTAATGATGTGTTCGGATTAAGAGATAGTCCTGTAGTTCCAAAGCTTATGTCTGATACTGTATTTTTTAAAGAATCAATGCTGCTATTTAATGTATCTACTAATTCTTGAGCCGTATAATTTCCAGCATTCACATTGATTGTAAAGTCATTTATTCCAGAATCAGCTTGTATTCCAGGTGATCTTGCAGTAAATACAAAGAAATTACTCCCAAAATTATTATTGATAGTATACCATGTGTATGGGATTTGAACGGAGTATAATTTCAAAGACACCACATCTTTCAATGGGTCGGATAAATTGAAAGTAAATTCTGTTGACAAATCCTCCTTATTTTCTCGATATTGACTATCTATACTAATAACTCGTTTAATTGTCTGATTTAATAAAGGATTCAATTTACCACGAGCATAGTTTAATGGTTTTGTCAAACTAACTTTTGAGTTTGAATTATCCGACGTAATATTTTCCTTTGTCCCAATAGACGAATTTGATTGTATGTCAATATTATTATTATTATTATTATTATTATTTATAGTCGGCTCGGTTGTTATATTACTTGCATCTTCTATTTCTGTATTTATAATGTAATCATTGTCAACATTATCATTACCTTCAACCTCATCCTCAGATAAAAAAAAATGCGAATAGATTTTCTCAAAAAAAGATCCTAACTCGGCTGAGTCAGTGTTGTCACTATTCTTATATTTGTCTATCATAGATAAAATTTTTGCTTCTAATTCACGGTCAGACGGATTATTTAAATCTAAAATATTATATAAATCTTCATCTGAATATTTTGAAATATCATATACGTCTTCTGCTTCTTTATCCATTATGCCTTATAATTCTCTTATATAAACTTTCTATATTATTATTCTTTGTGTATCTGTTTATTTTTTTTTATACGGTTTTTGAACATTTCACTAACAAGTTGATGAACGTCAACGTTGTCTTGGTTGTTTAATTCATATAAAATTTCTGTTGGGAAACTTCTCAACCCCTGGCCTCGTTTCATATGTTTATTTCCTTTGAAACAAAGTAGATCCAACAATTCCATTAACTCTTCCTCTTCGTCGTTCATTACACTCCTGTCTATTCGCATGGTCCCTACATATGTATAGCGACCATAACTTTTATTTTCATATACATTAGGTTTGTTTAATCGTGGGTGGTTACGGACAAGTCCTACTCCCATAATCTTATTGATATCATTATTCATTTCTATTACAAATAAAACAGAATCGTATGGTATTTTCTTTGTAACTGGTTCAGGAGCACAATAAATACATTTCGTTTTTGTATTTTTTGTCCGATACATAGAATTCTCATGATAAGTTATATTGTTAAAACGCGTTGTTACTATAAAATTTTTACGGTTATTACAAAAATTCTTTATTTTTTGACGGGTTAACTTCCGTTCAATATCTTCATTCATATTCCATTTATCTATTTGTTATTATTTCAATGTACCTAATCAATTTTACAAGTAAAAAAATCTCAATAACAATATATAATGGGAGTCAAAAATCTATGTTTAGGGAAGCGAGTGAAAACTCCTAATAAATGTAAGAAAGTTAAGGGTTGCAAGGTGGCTACTGGCACGAAGAGAACCTACTGTAGAAAGGCACATAATAAGTCTAAGAAAAACCGTACCAAGAAAAATAAGACCGGAAAAAAACATTAAGTAAGCTACAAATAATATTATTATAATTCTACCGATGATAATATTATTTCACTCAACATACAATGACTTTTCATTCTTTTTTATTGCCTGGTAAACGTTTTCCCGAATTTTTTTATATCTTGTTTCATCTTTCATTTTAATTCCTCCAAGTATCTTTGTATAATAATGAACTGATTTTTCTTCATATTCTTGATCGTTCTTTATAAGATCTTCATGTTCCTTATGCCATACGTTGTTAAAATCGTAGATAAACTGTTTTGAAATCCTACATAAATACTGATCTAGTTCGTGTGAATCAACTTTTATCCATTCATTTGTACCATACTCTTTTTCCACATCATAGACGTAAAAGGTATTTTTATCGCACTGAAAACCGACGAATGGTACCATCTTATCACTATTTAAAATATTATTTGTCAATAGGTTTGTGATACCGGTTAACAAATCGTTTTCAAATACTACCTCCAAATAATTCTTAACATCAGGTAATATAACATACCTTATCCAATCAGTTAAGCAATAAAACGGTTTGTCGTAACTTTCTTTATTCAAATAATCCAATACTTTGATTTTTCGCCTACTATTATTTGTCTTCAATCTACTATTTTCTTTCTCTAGTTTATCAATACGTAAAATCATATGCTGCATAAGTGAAAACATATCTCGTTGTGACGGCAATGGTTGTGAATTGTCTATTTCATAATCTTGTTCTTTCTTTGTTTTTGAAAAGAATTCGCACGGTAATACATGTCTAGTATAATTAAATTTTTGACGGAACGTTTTGCCACAATGTTCGCAATGGTAACATGTTTTATTAGAAGTCATTTTTTCTTTCGTAAAATATATCAGGTAAAATCAATTTTACGTAATGAAAATGGTATTTACAAATTCTAAAACAAAGGCCATAATAGATGATAAACACAAGTCATTAATGAAACCGGAGACAAAAACGTCATTTTATTTTACGCAATACAGTATGTTTGATAGATTAAAAGATAGTCAAGGATGTAAAAGTTGTGGGACAAAATAATATCTATCCGTTTTTTATAATAATCAAAGATGTTTAAGATGTTTTCATTAAATAAGCACATTGTCAATATAATTATTGTTTTAAGCGCCCTATTTATTATTGTTACAGCACTCAGAAGTACCGGACTTTATGAAGGAATGGATAATATTTCTGAAGATACATTGAATGATGCTTATGTTCTAGGTAAATCGGGCATTCAACCTTGGGGAAAAAATGAAGGATTTCATGATGATAACGCAAAATGGATATGGAGTAATTCTAGTGGAAGAAACATAGCAAATGAACGCTATCGTCCGGTGACATTTATTTATAAATGGCATAATTATACCAATAAAAATGTCGAGGGTACCATAAACGTAATTGCGGATAACGTCGCATACATTTACGTGAACGACGAATTTATTGGCGAGCAATATGCTGGTTGGGGTAGTAAAGGAGGTTTAGTAAATGTCAATTTAAAACCAGGCCTGAACAAGTTCACTATTACTGTACTTAACGCAAATGGAGAAGGCGCTGGTTTACTCGCAACGGTAATAAATGATAAAAAAGATATTCTGTTTAGCACAGGTGAAGGATGGAAATATTATATGCCAAACGAAGAATATATATTTATAGGTCCATCTACAAGTAACTTAAAACCAGTCACTTTGCCAAGAAAGAATATGAAAGTATCCGCAATACCCATAAATTTTCAGCAATCTCAATTACCAGATACATTTGACCTAAGCGTGACCGATAATAAATTATATGTGAAACGCAGTGATAAAGAAACCGGTTGGGAACAACAGTTGGTATTGAAAGTAATAGACGATGAAGAATCCATGAACAAAAAGAAGGACGAAATCAATAATTCTTTCCTTAACGAATAAAGCAATATAATTATTTTAAGTTAGTGAATGTATAATTTATATGATGTATATTATATATTATAAATGAGTAATTTCAATTCGAGAGAATTATTTATGGAACCAAAAACAACACAATATGGTAGTCACATGGTGATGACGAATGTAAATAAGCCCAATAAGAAAAAATTTATTAATGTAGACACCAAATTTAGAGAAGAATATTCAGCCAATACTTATGTAGAAGAAACCAGTTATAATATTAGTTTACCAGAAAAAATCAACGAGATTAAGTCGATGACAGTTCATACGGTAGACTTGCCAGTGACTACATTTAATGTTTCTTCTGCGATTGGTAATAACGCTTTTCAGATAACAAACATGAACGTAGCATATGATACCATAGACATGTCAAATGTTGTTCTGTCTAATATGACTGATATATCGAATATTTTGAATGATCCAAGTATGACAAATCTATGGATATCAGATCTATCGACAAACGATAGCCGATATATTCCTTATAAAGACGTTATTGTAGTTCCTGATGGGAATTATGATAGAACTTCATTACAGGGTGCTATTAATGACGAAATACAAAAACTAGACCGTATTATACCTGCGTGTATGTGTAGTACTATAGATAACCCAGATACATCCGACCTGCATATAACATTACTTGAAAACCCACAAAGAACCGCTGAAATAACCACAAAACAATCTCAAATTGAAATTGATTTTACAGTTAATCAACACGGTGTAACCGATAGGACCAAATTTAAGTCCAGCTTAGGTTGGTTATTAGGTTTCCGTAGTACAACATATAATGCGACTGTATACGCAAACAGTCTAGGTTATATATCAGATCAGGCTAACGACTTTATTTACTCAGAAAGTATGTGGAATATAAAACAGCCTCCATATATGTATTTGGCGATCGATGAATTCAATGGAGGCAACCATAATTCATTTTGTGGGTCTCTAGCCAATTCTCTTATTAATAAAAATGTGATAGCACGTATCTCTATGAACGACTATAATTTTGGTACAAATATTACTGCCAATAAACATAATGGGTTATTGGTAAGTATTTGTCGTGAATATAGTGGAAAAATAGACTTACAAAGAATGAACGTATCACTTATTTATGATAATGGCAGAGTAGCCTCATTGAACGGACAAGATTTCTCTTTTTTATTAGAAGTTGAATACGAGTAAAAAATTGAATTGTTATAAAATAATACATAATAACAATAATCTAGTGAATAACGTTATTATGTTCGACGACTTTGAATATACCGAAAAACAAACTAATAAAAAAACCATATCTTTTACACCGAATAGCAAAGGCAATGATATATTTTCATTTATGAAAGTCATTAGTAAAGACAGCTCATCTTCCGTAGAAAATGATAAGAAAATAGTTTCGACAGAGAAACAACAATCAAATGAGATTCCACAAGGGTTGTTGGAAGGATTATCGGAAGAACAACAACATGCTTTTCATAAAATAGCAGGAGGAGAAAACGTCTTTATTACGGGCCCAGGAGGCACAGGCAAAACATTTATGTTGAGAAGAATTCATGAATATAACTTAAAAGTGGGGAGAAAAATGGCGGTTACAGCGATGACTGGTTGCGCCGCATTATTACTCGAATGTAACGCAAAAACCCTTCATTCATGGTCTGGTATTAAACTGGCGAAAGGCCAAAAAGAAGACACTATTGGCAGAGTTATTCGAAGTGGATATTATAAAAAAAATTGGAAAAACGTATCAGGCATTATTATTGATGAAGTAAGCATGATGTCACAAAAGGTATTGGAAATCATAGAAGAAATCGCGCGGATTATAAAGAAAAATAATAAACCGTTTGGTGGAATGCAGGTAATATTTATTGGCGACTTCTTTCAACTACCACCAATTGAAAATTATGGAGATAAGGATAGTGGAAAATTCTGTTTCGAGTCGCCTATTTGGAATAGTATTTTCAATAAAGATAACCACATTGTGTTAAACACTATTTTCCGGCAAAATGACAATAAATATATTCGTATCTTAAATGAAGCCAGAGAAGGGGGATTAACCAAAGAGTCTGTTGGGGTGCTTTTAGAACAAAGCAAAAAGGAATGTCACAAAGACGACAATATACCTACCAAACTGTTTCCAAATAGAGTAAAAACGGATCTAGTGAATAACACCATGTTTTCAAAAATAGACAAAGAAGAATTTATTTATACTATTGAAACAAATACTGACTATGATACAAAAATAGACACAGGTAGTCCTTTCAATGAAAAAGAATTACAGAGGATGAAATTAGCGTCAAAAAAAGACTTGGAAATGGAACTTATGTTTATGTCAAGCAACGTTCCATGTAGTCATAATCTGAAACTTAAAATTGGATGCTTAGTTATGTGTACGATCAATTTGGATATGAATAATGGCATATGTAACGGTTCACAAGGTATCATTATTGACATTGTTAAACGTCGCGGTGAATTTATTCCAGTAGTACAATTCTATAATGGGATTCGGAGAGAAATCACAAAACACTATTGGCAGTCAGAAGATTTCCCATGCGTGGCTGTAGGTCAATTTCCTCTGATTCTAGCATGGGCGTTGACTATACATAAAATTCAAGGGGCTACATTATCTACTGCTGAAATTGATATAGGTAATGGAATATTTGAATACGGTCAGAGTTATGTTGCCTTATCGCGTGTAAAATCTTTAGAGGGTTTATATTTATCATCATTTAACCCAGATAAAGTAAGAGCAAACCCTATCGTAAAACAATTTTACGCATCGGTGTAATTATTAGAAAAAGTTTCTTCAAAAAAAAATACATAGTAATTTTATAACAAAAGTAATTTCATTATGTCTACAAAAAATAGTTGGAAATCTTATGGTGGAATATATAAAACACAAGAAGTTACCAACTTGGGTATAGGAACACTTGTCGTGGATGAAATTATTGCACGTAAAAAGGTGATAGAAACATTGGTTTTCGAACAAATTCTTACATTAGAAAATGACTTTATCCAAACAGTTGGAAATGTAAATACATATGGAATATCTAAATTTGATAGTAGTACTTATCATAATGCTGATGTTTATATAAAAAATAAAATTATATTGGCTGGTAACAATATATTAGAAATTGATAACGATCAGAACGCACAGGGAGCTCTCACTACATTGGTCGGAGGTGATAACATTGTTCCTATTGCCGGAGATGCCAACAATTATATTTACGGAGATGTAAACAACAACCGAATTAGTTTTGGAACAGACACCCCTACCGCATTTATTGAAATTAATCAACCATCTACTGATGTGAACGATCAAAATATTTTTACTGTGGCTACCGGCAAACCAACCGGGAAAACAACTTTATTGAAAACAGTAAATAATAGTGGTGTAGATGTATCAGCAAACTCGTCGACTACAACACAAACGTTTGCTGTTTCTGGTAATTTTAATGGTAATTTAATTTCTACAAGCAACACATTCACTATTGATAACAGTGGATTATATCAATCTATACAAATCAATTCTTACGATATTTGTATCAACTCAGTTAATAATACTGATATTACATCTTCAGTTAATACAATTATTAATAGTGGTAATTACACGCAACTTAAAGCGAAAACCGCTATTTCTAATCGTGAAGAAATCGAAGGACTAAAAGACGAAACTCTCATTGTCTATGATAACAACCATAACACATATTTGAAGGATTATTATAATACAAGTGCTAACGATTATATTACTGGCAATGCGGTTACATTGGTAACAGAAGATGTGTCTGGAAACACATTTCAACATATAATTACTCCTGATTATAAAGGGTTTGGTATTGGTGGTGGGAGTACTGTCTATGACAATACAAAGTCACTTGGTCTATTAGGTGTATTAATAGATGATTCATCTACTACAGATAGTTCATTTGTGCCAGCTATAAGTATTGTTGAAACTGGCAATAAAGCAATAAATCGTTCTGTAACAAGCATTAATACTTATTCCCCGAACACAATGTCTCATACGATGGAAATTAATGGTGCTACACATATCGGACACGGTGAAATACATATACGCGCATATGCGGATTTTTTTATAAATAATGTACGTTTTTCAAAACAAGACCCCCTCTACGGAATAGCAATAGGAAAAAAACTTTCTACATCATTAACTAGTCCATATAGTTATTATTATCTGAAAACGATAGATGGTGGCGCGAACTGGGTTATGAAAGAAATGAACGACAATACATATAGACAAAGTAGCACACTTTTACTTACCGCGATCCCAAGTGGTAGTGATGGCGACAGTAATTTATCTTATTTGTTTGATACAAACAGTAATGAAACTGGTTTTCTTCAATTACAAAATAACGCTACACAATGGGGGGTTAATGGTCCCAATGTGAATGTAAAATTAATGCATATTAATTATAATGACTCACTCTCCACAGCACAATATGAATATTTTGTCAAAAGTACAGATGCCACCACAATTTATTTTAATAGTAGTTCTGGGCTAGATGTAGCTATTGAAACTAGTGGAATTACTAATATAGTAGATATTACAGGACATAGTAATACAGTTTATTTATTGGATACTGCCGGTACTATTATCAGCTATACATATGAGAATTTAAGTGTTGACTTAATAACGAAACAATATCATCAGACACCAACAACCCCGTCTACGTTCAATAAAATTTATGCTTTTTCACTAGACAGCGTTATTGCTGTTGGAAATGACACTATTTTTTATTCTAACAACGCCGGTACGGATGGTCCAACATGGACCCAGCTTACAAACACTGGATATAATCTTACTCAAATTCATTTGCCAAATGAACGCAATGCGATCGCGTTAGGTACAAGGATTTCTGACAATACAAGTGTTTTATTGTATTCTGATGATTATTTTCACAGTTGGCATGAAGTTGATGATAATATATTGAATGCTTCCGGCATGAAACATATAGTCAGAGACGCGATTCAATCAGCAACAAACGTATCTATTCATATGTCGGGTCTAAGTACTCTAATTATTAGTTATGTTGTTTCTGAAAACGAGAGTAGAATTATTTATTGTCATTTACCAAATTTATTGAATAAAGAGAATAATTCGATATTGGATATATCTGGAAATATGCATATAGCAGGCGTTGTTTACCAATTTTAAACATGTTTAGACCAAAATTTTTATTTCGCTTCGATAAATTAGATATATTTTAATAGGAAATATATATAAGATGACTACATGGTTAAGTAATTCAGCCACATCAAACAAGTTAAAACAAACATATGTTAAAGGATTTATTGATGTGAGTGGTGATATAATTATACGTAACAACAATGAATTAAATTTTTATGACAATAATACATCAACCAAAAATTTTAGTATTAACTCAGAAGAAATAAGCGTATATGACGGCATCAGTGCTTATAATGACATTAGTAACGTAAAATTAGTATACATAAAAGATTTGTCAGAAAACGTTCAAACGAAATTAACTGAATTTTCTAGCAAATTAAAGGATATCAGTAATAATTTCGATTCAAACTATGCTATAAACATCATACAAGACAGTCAACTAGTACGCGTTAATGACGCATTTGAAACGAATAGTGATGTATCACTTAATAACGGCGTTTTTATTAATGGGACAACTACCTTATCGGGTGACATTATACCTTCTGTTAGTGCTACATATAATCTAGGTTCAGAAGACAAGCCTTTTGGTTCGTTATATATTTCTAATAATACTATTTTTTTTCAGGGAGAGAATGATGAGAATAGCGGCACAATGAAGTTTGATGATGGAGATATTAGTATTTTAAAGAAAGGTGAACCAGAAGCGAATAGACGTAAATTAACAGCCTCTTCTTCTACTGGAAACAAACTCGCTATTGGCAAAAATAGTAGGGATGCAGACGCAGAACTTGATGTATCTGGTAACACAATTTTACGCGGCAACGTCATTATAAAAAATAATTTGGATGTGTGTGGGAATTTTTACGCTCAATATCCTGAAAGTTCGATCCCGGTAAATGCTATAAATGGCAATATTGGGTTAACTGTATCTACTATTAAAGGCAATAATCCTAGTAAAGTTATAAATGATATTAATTTTATTAGATTTGATACAGATTCTGGTTTTGATATAGATGATTTAAGTAATGGTGCTGTAAAAGTTAAAATGAATAGTACTTTCAAGACATGGAAAGTTGACGGACAGCAGGATTTAGTCGCAGAAGGTCTAGATAGCATGACCCTTGTCGCAGGAGATAATATGAATTTAACTACTTATCAAGATCCAAAATCATTAAAATTTGATGTAGATTTGTCAAGTGTTGATATTTCGTTGAATCTTAAGTCAGACAAAACTTATATTGATGCCTCTCTCAATTTGAAATTACCTGTTTCTAATCCTATTGTTAATGGATTATTAATAGTAAATAACGGAGATGTATCATTGAATCAGGATTTAAATGTTGGTGGAAATACTGTATTAGATGGCGATTTATCTATTCACGGCAACTTATCTGTATTCCAAACCGAAAATAACACTGTTATAAATACCACTGTAAATAATTATGACCTTGTTGTTTCTGAAGATTTATCTCTGAATGGCGAATTATCTGTAAAAGATAATGCTTCATTTAATAATAACATTTTTATTTCCAATGATTTATCAGTTGGCAATCACGCCTCTTTTAATTCTAATATTGTTGTCCTAGGTGACTCATCGTTTAATGGACGTGTTGATATATGTGGCAATTTCTACGCACAATACCCTCCAAATTCTATACCAGCATCAGCTATTATCGGCGGGGTTGGTGGTGGTTCAAACTTCCAGATAGGAAATGATGATATTATATATGATGATGGAGAATTCGCGCTTATTAAAGATACTAATACTGACCCTCCCTCAGAAATATTTGTTTCAGGTACGTTGACCGTCTCTGGAGACGTCTCTTTCAATAATGGCACTGTACTAATTCCTACTCCCTCTTCTGTAGATAACACCAATAGTGCGGTTACTATCGGTTATATTGAAGAACTTGGGCTTATCACCGCTTCTGGTTTGTTGAGACAATTTTCACCCTAGGTATTTATAATTTTTATTACTATTGAAGATATATAAAAATTATTTTTCCTGTTTTTATTATATAAAAGAACAATTATGTCAAATTGGTTAGATTTATCAAGCACTTCTAATTTATTCAGATCAGCATATATAAAGGGGTTTGTTGATATAAGTGGAGGCGACTTTATTGCTAGAAACGGTAATCTATACATTCATGGTGATTCCAGTTTGAATAATAATGTATATATTGGAAATAAATTAGCGATTGGAACTACTAACTCTGACTATTATTTAGATGTTAGTGGAAATGCCATATTTAAAGATCTTCTTAATGTTATAGGGGATGCATCATTAAACGGTTCTTTAACAACAAATGGTATTACTAGCTTACAATCATTATTATATGTTTCGGACGATGTATCTTTAAATTCAAAATTATTTGTTTCCGGAGATGTTTCCACGAATAGCTCATTGAACGTAGGTGGGACTTTGAATATAAATGATAAAGCCACTTTCTTGTCAGATGCTTCTATTAATGGCAATCTTGTGACTGACGGCACTGTTGATTTTAAGAATACACTTGATGTTGCTGGAATAACCACCTTAAATAGCACTCTTTCCGTTGCTGATAAAGCCACTTTCTTGTCAGATGCTTCTATTAATGGTAATCTTGTGACTGACGGCACTGTTGATGTTAATAATACACTTGATGTTACCGGAATAACTACCTTAAATAGCACTCTTTCTGTTGCTGATAAAGCCACTTTCTTGTCAGATGCTTCTATTAATGGCAATCTTGTGACTGACGGTACTGTTGATTTTAAGAATACACTTGATGTTACCGGAATAACCACCTTAAATAGCACTCTTTCCGTTGCTGATAAAGCCTCTTTCTTGTCAGATGCTTCTATTAATGGTAATCTTGTGACTGACGGTACTGTTGATTTTAATAATACACTTGATGTTACCGGAATAA
>Ga0181388_1000347_pt1 | contig 16095 bp, 16 predicted proteins | sample 11SPOviralmetaG_FD_130120 | JGI IMG/M metagenome (GOLD analysis project Ga0181388, IMG submission 130120) | Marine viral communities from the oligotrophic San Pedro Time Series (SPOT) site, San Pedro Channel, CA, USA - 11 SPOT_SRF_2010-05-17 | ecosystem: Environmental > Aquatic > Marine > Strait...
AAGAAGAACTGCTATTAGAAATGTATTTTATGTAGATCAATTAATGTTGCAACAAGGTCCACAAATGACAGCAACAGAAGTTATACAAAGAAACGAAGAGAAGATGAGATTGTTGGGTCCAGTGTTAGGTAGACTACAATCAGAATTATTAAAACCATTAATTGATAGATGTTTTAATATTTTATTTAGAAGAGAACAGTTTGCTCCTGCACCAGACTTCTTATCGGGTCAAGACATAGAAATAGAATATGTTTCTCCTCTAGCTAAAGCACAAAAATCTACAGAACTTTCTTCAATCACTAGAGGTATAGAAATATTAGGATCACTTGCTAATGTAGCTCCAGTATTTGATTATATTAACTTTGATTCGTTAGTTAAACATGTTGCTGATCTTGTAGGGATTCCGCAAAAAGTTTTAAAACTACAATCACAAGTTAATGCAGAAAGAGAAGAAGCTGCATCCGCAGCACAACAACAACAACAAATGGCACAAATGCAACAAGTTGCACAAGCCGCAGGAGATGTAGCACCACTAGCAAAAGCATTGCCGGAAGAAGCAAGAGCTTTAGCAAATTCTGAAGTGGAATAGTATGGAAACAAAACAACTGGAAAAATTTTTAAAGGGTTTAGAAACAAACTACAAAACAATATTCAATACAGACGAAGGCAAAGAAGTCTTGGCTGATCTTGAAAAAAGATGTCATTATCATTCTACCACAAATGTAAAAGGTGATAGCCATGAGAGTGCATATATGGAAGGACAACGTAGTGTCATTCTATTTATTAAATCAATGCTACGAGAAAATAAGGAAACATAAAAATGTCAAATGAACAGATAACACAAGAAACTGTGCCTGTAGATCAAGCGACTACAGAAACACAACCACAAGCAACTCAAGCAACTGTTGCAAACGCAGACACACCTGCACCACAACCAAATGAATCATCTTGGAAAAATTCTATAAGTGAAGCATATAGAAACGATCCTAACATTGAAAAATTTACAGAGATAGATGCGTTAGCAAAAAGCTACATCAATGCAACTAGAATGATTGGTCAAGACAAAATATCTGTGCCTAATAAAAATTCTACAGAAGAAGTATGGGAAGAAGCCTATGCAAAACTTGGTAGACCAGAAACACCAGATCAATATGATTTAAATATTAAATCAGATGTAGTGGAAATGGATGACAGCGCAGTTAAATCTTTTGCCGAACAATCTCATAAACTGGGTTTAAATAATAAACAAGCTGAAGGTATTTTAGACTTTTATAAAAATAATATGGAAGGCATTGCACAACAAGCAAAGATAGATACTGAAACTGCACAAGCTCAATCTGAACAAGAGCTAAGACAAGAATGGGGTCGAGACTTTGATGCAAAAGTAAAACAAGCCGGTGCGATTGCTAAAGCAAATATTAATCCAGAAGTATTAGATATGACTTTATCAAATGGAACCAGACTTGGTGATCATCCAGAAGTAATTAAAGGCTTTGCAAAGATAGCAAGTATGATGTCAGAAGATAAAATGGTTACAACTGAAAGTGAAAGTGTTAATTCAGCTTCAGATATTGAATCAGAAATATCAAGTATTACCAATGATGTTAATGGTCCATATTGGAATAAATCTCATCCAGATCACGATAAAGTTGTTCAACAAGTTTATACTTTAAGAGAGATGTTGAACGATGGAAAGTAATCATTTAAATAATGAAGAGCTTAAATTGGAGATACTAAGGATCGTAAAAGAAAATGGAACAGAGTTCCAAAAAAATGATCCCTTGCCAATCTGCGAAAATTATTATAAATGGATTAAGAGTAAGACAATTCCTAAAAAGAACCTTACTGGCAAGAAGGGATAGACTTCTAGTCTAAAAGACTTTAAATCCAAGAGATGCCTACGCAGGTGGATAACTTCTCTGATTGTTTAATATAAATCACAACAATGGGAGACTAATATGTCATCACAAATAACTACAGCATTTGTACAGCAGTATTCTGCTAACATTCAAATGCTATCTCAACAAATGGGATCGTTATTAAGAGACAAAGTACGTCTGGAATCTGTTGTCGGAAAAAATGCTTTCTTCGATCAAGTAGGAAGTGTAACTGCTATTTTAAAAACTAGCAGACATTCTGACACTCCACAAATCGACACTCCACATGCAAGAAGAAGAGTATCTCTTGCGGATTACGAATTTGCGGATTTAATAGATCAACAAGATAAAGTACGTCTTTTAATAGACCCAACTTCATCTTATGCTCAAGCTGCAGCTATGGCTATGGGTAGAGCAATGGATGATGTGGTAATCAGTGCCGCTACAGGAACTGCATTTACTGGCGAAACAGGATCAACTTCAACTGTATTACCTTCTGCACAGAAGATTACAGAAAGTGGTACTAATGGTTTAACTATTGCGAAGTTAAGAACTGCAAAAGAAAAGTTCGACTTAGCAAGTGTAGATCCATCTATCGCTAGATTTATCGTGGTATCACCTAGACAAATCACTGATCTATTAGGAACAACTGAAGTAACAAGTTCAGATTTCAACACTGTTAAAGCATTAGCAAATGGTGAAATCAACTCGTTCCTTGGTTTTAACTTTATAGTATCTAACAGACTATCTATTGCATCTTCTAAAAGATCATGTATCGCATTTGCACAAGATGGTATTACATTAGCAGTTGGTAAAGATGTTTCAGCTAGAATAGACGAAAGAGCTGATAAATCTTATGCTACTCAAGTGTACTACTGCATGAGCATTGGCGCTACTAGAATGGAAGAAGAAAAGGTAGTTCAAATCGAAGCACACGAAGCGTAATAAAGGAGGATAAAATATTATGGCAAATTCAATTCAACAAGCGAAAATTGCTGCTACTCCTTCTGAAAAAGTAAAGACTAACGAACTCGCAGGTAGAGTTAGAGTAGCCTTTGCTGAATACGAAGCGAGTGCAGAACAATCTACTATTCACATGTTTAGTTTACCAAATGGTGCAAGAATTGTATCTGGTAGATTAGCACATGATGCGTTAGGTACATCAACTACATTATCAGTTGGTCATGCAGCTTACGTTGATTCATCTGGATCAACAGTTGCTCTTGACGTTGATGAGTTTAAAGCCGCTGCAGCTTCTGCTACAGCAGGTGCTGCAAATGTTGCAAATACTATTGCACTAGGCGAAAACTCTGTTGTAGATGCTGATAAGGATGGTTTACCAGTTACTGTAACTATTGCAGGAGCTGACGCAACTAATACTATTCAATTAACTATGATGTACGTTATAGATTAATAAAAAAAATTTTAGGCGGGGAAAGCGAGAGTGGAACCCGCCTAGGATGTATGAAACAAATAAAAGATTTAAAACCAGTATTACATTTTAAACAAGGTAACTATGTTTACCGATATGTATTGGTGGATAGATTTAAAAACACAAGTAAAGTGCATTATGGTTTTGATGCAAAACTTGAAAGAACTGAAGCAGAAATTTGGCAACTACAAAACGATAGAAGTATTAGAAGAAAATATATACTAAAAAATGACAAAAAGTGATTTTGATCCTAGGAACTTAGGATTGTACAAAGAACCTAAAGATTTATTGCATTTTCAATGGCAAGACGATAGTAAAGTATATAGATATGCTTTAGTTGAAATTATAAATGAATTAGATATTAATAGTAGAACTAAACAAAAAAAAGATGAGTTGCAATTAACTCAAAAAGAAATATGGAGTAAGTATGGCATCAACAGTAGATATTTGTAATGGAGCATTAAATCAACTTGGTGCAACAACCATACTTTCACTTACAGAAGATTCTAAAAATGCTAGACTTTGTAATTCAAGATATACTCAAGTAAGAGATGCAGTGTTTAGATCACACCCTTGGAACTGCTTACAAGAAAGGGTAGAACTAGCATCATCAACAGATACTCCTGCATGGGGTTACAGTTTTAAATATGATTTACCCGGTGATTGTTTAAGATTACTTAGAATATTAGATTATGATTCAAATCATAAAGTAGAAGGTAGATCAATATTATCTAATAACTCTTCAATGAAAATATTATACATCTCAAGAGTTACAGATCCAAATCAATATGATGAAAATTTAAGAGAAACATTATCAGCAGCACTAGCTGCAGATATAGCTTATGCTATTACATCTAACAATACCACGCAACAAAACATGATTGCTCTTTATCAAGAAAAATTAAAAGATGCTAGATTTGTTGATTCAACTGAAGGATATAATACCACTCAAGAAGATGGAATGACAGATGTTATAGATGCTGGTACTTTTATTAACTCAAGGTTCTAATACATGGCTAGAGTAGCTGCACAAATTTCAAATTTTACAGCGGGTGAATTATCACCAAGATTAGATGGTAGAAATGATTTAGCAAAATATTCTGCAGGTTGTGCAACTGTAGAAAATATGGTTATCTATCCACATGGTGCTGCAGCTCGTAGACCGGGTACAACTTTTATTGCTGAAGTAAAATCAAGTGCTGCTAAAACAAGAATAATACCTTTTGAATTTTCTACAACGCAAACTTACATTTTAGAATTAGGTAATCAGTACATAAGATTTTATAGAGATAATGGTCAGATATTATCTGGTGGATCTCCTTATGAAATATCTACACCTTATTTAACTGCAGAGCTTTTTGATATTAAGTTCGCACAAAGTGCTGACGTGATGTACATCACACATCCTAATCACAAAACCAGAAAGCTATCAAGAACAGGTCATACCTCTTGGACACTAACAGAAGTAGATTTTACTAATGGTCCATATTTAGACACAAATACATCTACAACTACACTTACAACTTCAGCACATACTGTAGGAACTGGTAGAACTTTAACAGCTTCAGCAGTTACAGGTATTAATAGCGATACAGGATTTCAAACAACAGATGTTGGAAGGTTAATTAGATTTAGAGATGGTTATGGAAAAATTACCGCAAGAGCAGATACATTAAATGTAACTATAGAAATATTAGTAGACACAGGATCAACCAGTGCTTCTACTGATTGGAACTTAGGTGCATTTTCAGATACCACTGGTCATCCTTCTTGCGTATCATTCTTTGAACAACGATTAGTTTTTGCTGCAAGTTTATCACAACCACAAACAGTATTCTTTTCTAAATCTGGCGATTACGAAAACATGGATGCAAACATTGGCGGTACTGTAGCAGATGATGATGCAATCATTTATACAATCGCATCTAACCAAGTTAATGCAATAAGATTTATGGCAGCTGGCAGAACTTTAATTATTGGTACTGCAGGTGGTGAGTTTACAGTTAGTGGTGGTGGAGATAATGATGCTGTTACACCAACAAATATTTTAATTAAAAAACAATCTAACCATGGTGCAGCAAACACAGATGCAATCGCAGTTGCTAATGCTACTTTGTTTTTACAAAGAGCTAAAAGAAAAATTAGAGAACTTGCTTACAACTTTGATGTAGATGGTTATATAGCTCCGGATCTAACTATCCTTGCCGAACACGTTACCGATGGCGGTATTGTAGAAATGGCATATCAAGAAGAGCCATTAGCAATTATTTGGTGTGTAAGAAATGATGGTGAGCTAGTTGCACTAACATATCAAAGAGAACAACAAGTAGTTGCTTGGCATAGACATGTTTTTGGCGGAGCCTTTGGCAGTAGTAAAGCGGTGTGTGAATCTGTTGCAGTAATACCAACTGAAGATAGTGAGTATGAATTGTACATGATTATTAAAAGAACAATTAATGGCGCAACTAAAAGATATGTAGAATATTTAAATACATTTAATTTTGATGAAAGTGATAATACATCATTTAATTTTTTAGATTCACAATTATCTTACAGTGGATCTGCAGCAACAACTATTTCTGGATTATCACATCTTGAAGGACAAACAGTTTCTGTATTAGCAGATGGCGCAACGCACCCAGATAAAACTGTTAGTTCCGGTTCAATAACATTAGACCGATCTGCTACTAAAGTTAAAGTAGGATTAGGATATACATCATTATTAAAGACAATGAGAATAGATGCTGGTGCGCAAAATGGTACTTCACAAGCTAAAACAAAAAGAATATATGAAGTTACTGCAAGATTATATGAAAGTGTTGGTGTTGAAATAGGACCCGACCTAAATAATATGGAGAGAGTTCCTTTTAGAACATCAAGTGATCCTATGGATCAAGGTATTCCACCATTCACAGGAGATAAAGAAGTAGAGTTTAGAGGAAATTATGATACAGATGGATTTATGATTGTTAGACAAACACAACCTTTGCCTTTGACAATCTTATCACTATACCCGAGGTTAGTAACAAATGATGGATAAACAATTACATATAGTACCTTATACAAAAGAACATGGACAGTTTATATTGTCCTGTCAAATGAATCACAAGATTTTAGAAGCAGATAGACACTACATTAATGTAGAAGGTGATGCTAAAAATTTAGAACAAAACAATTTAGCCTTTACAGGTATTGTTAATTATCAACCTATCTTTGCTGCCGGAATGAAAATGGTTTGGGGTCAAGTTGCTGAAGGTTGGGTTATAGCAACAAAAGATATTTGGAAAAACCCTTTAGCTGTAGCTCGTGCAATAAAAAAAGATTTTGCTAGAGTTGCAAGAGAACACGATATAGAAAGAGTACAAACTGCAATCAGAAAAGATTTTAAACAAGGTCAAAGATTTGCAGAGTGGTTAGGTTTGGAGAACGAAGGCTTAATGAAAAAATTTGGTTTTGATGGTACAGATCAGTACAGATATGCGAGGATATTTTAATGAGTTCAGCTATACCTTTTATTGGACCAGTAATGAGTGTAGCAGCAGCTACCTCTGCAAATGAAATAGGAAAGTTTAATCAAAAAGTTGCAAATAGAAATGCAATTATTGCAGAGCAAGAAGCGGCAGCTCAAGCTAAATTAACAGAATTTAATATTGCAAAATTTAATCAAAGTTTTGAGAAATTTCAATCTACTACAAAAGTTGCTACATTAAAAAGTGGTGTAGAACTATCGGGTACTGCATTAAAAATTTTACAATCTAATGCTGAACAAGCAGAACTGCAAAGAGATATTATAGAATACAATGGTAAAGTTGCTGAAGCTAAAAAATTAGAAGAAGCTAACTTTGCTAGAATCCAAGGATCATTAGCAAGAGCGCAAGGTAGACAACAAGCTATAGGTTATTTGGCTGGAGCAGGATCTAGTTTATTAACCATGAAACAAATGGGGATGTTTAGTTAATGAAAAGAAATTATAAATCAGAATATAAAAATTATCATTCTAAGACGAAGCAAAAGAAAAATAGAGCTGGTAGAAATGGTGCAAGAAGAATTATGAAAAAAAAATATGGTAATAGTATATTAGGTAAAGATATAGATCATAAAGATAGAAATCCAAGAAACAACAGCAAAAGTAATTTAAGAATACGATCTAAATCTGCTAACAGATCAAGGAATAAATAATGGCAAAGATACCTACATTTGAATCTCAAATTGCACCTACCGCTGAAGTTGGAGCTGTAAAAAGCAATATACAAGTTTCACCTAAATCAAGTTTAGCCGGAGCCTTACTACCAGCTGCAGATGCAATTACACAATTTTATGTAAAAGAAAAAGAAATATCTAACAAAGTAGAAGGTGGACAACTAATTGCAGATGCTAATCAAGAATTATTAGAAATAAAAGAACAAGCTAAATTAAAAGCTACACCAGAACAAGGAGTTAATTTTTTTAATGCAGGTTACAAACAAGTAGTTGATAAATATAAATCAAAAGCAAATAATAATTATATTGAGAAATATTTTGATTTAAATATTGCATCTAACAAACCATCTTATGTTAATAATATTTTAAAACAAACTAGAGCTAACATGGTCAAAACAAGAGTTGATCAAGTTAGTCGTGAAGTTTTAAATGAGATTACAACTGCTGTAGAAAATAAAAATACATTTAACTTTGCAGTTTTATCAAAATCTATAACTTCAAAATATCAAGGTTTAGTTAATGATCGTTTAATTTCTGAAGCAGATTTAGAAATTTATAAAAGACAATTACCAGCTCTTGTAGAGACAGAGATGGTAAGAAAGATTGCAAATGATAATGCTTTTGCAGCACTAGCATCTTTAGATGATCCTAAAAATTATTCAAGTATTGCTGGAGAAGATAGATTAAAATTAAAAAAAGAACTTAGAGAGTTGTCTACTTTTCAAAAAAATATGGTGGATTATCAAACTAATATTGGATTAATAGAATCTAAAAAGAAAGTTGTAGCTGCACTAAAAGGAGATCAACCAGATGTTCCATTAGGAATAAATCCCTCTGAATTAACATTAAATTATTCAACAGGTAATGAAGAATATGACAATCAGCTTAATGAATTAAACAATAAAGTTATTGATAATAAAATTAATAAAGACACTAATTATTTAACTAATGATAAAATTATTAAAAAAATTTTAAATAATGAAATTAAAAATCCTTTTGAAAAATTTTTATTAGCAGGAGAAACAGAAGCTAAAAGTATTACAGAAAGAGTAGGTGATGGATCTATTAATTTAGATGATGATAATTTTTTTAATAACATTTTTGATAATCAACAAAATCCACAAATAATAAAAGCTAATAAAGAATTTTTTAATTTTATGGATAAAGTGGTTCCTTTAATTGAAGGATCAGTAAGCTCTAAATATTTTGATGAAAACTATAATAATAGATTAAGTTCTTTCAGACAAGATATGCACAATAGATTTACAGAAGGTGTAAGAAACAATATACCTGTAGCAAAACTATTAGATTCAACATCAGATAATTATATTGCTAAAGATATTTTAGATTACACTCCTACTAAATCACAAGTGAGAGATGCTTTACTATCTACTGCTAAAAAAGAAGAACCAATTTTAGTTAGTCCATTTTTTAAAAGAAAACAAAATGAAACACCAAATCAATATATAAATAGAATTACTGAATTTTATTTAAAAGAAGATGGCAGTATAGGACAAAGAAAAAAGAAAGAAGTTACTAAAGAAGATGTAATGAAGGGAAGTGTTTTAGAAGAAGAAACAGATAATGAATTTAATATACAAAATCAAGATCCAGAACAAATAGGATTTTTCGGAGATTTATTTTTTGGTAAAGATAGATTTTTAATTGCTAATTGGAATAAAAATTATCAAACTGATAATAGCAAACTAAATTCTGTAAAAGCAAGAGAGAGATTAAGTAGAGATTATACAGTTCCAGATGAAGCAATATCTGCAATAGAAAATGCTGCTACAAATTTTGATGGTGATCGTGGTTTTTCAAAAGAATATTTAATAGATGCTTTAACTAAAATTGGTCAGATAGAAAGTCAATACGAAACTAAAGTACAAAGAACAGATAAACCTGTAAAAGAAGAAACAAAATTTTTAGCAAGATCATATTGGCAAATAGAAGTAGATACAGCAAAAGATTTATTAAAAAATTCTGCTCCTATATTTGGTAGTAATTTTGAATCTACTTTTTCTAAAAAATATAAAGGAGAATATGAAACAGCAAGAGAAGGTTTGTTAAATTTAAAAGATGAAGATTTAGTTAATTTATTAGAAAAAGATGACACACTAGCTGCTAACATTGCAGCAGCATTAATAGTAACTAGATTTAACACAGAAGAAGCATGAATTTAATTGAACAACAAACACTGCTACAAGAAGGTGGTTTTGATCAAAAAGATATTACAGCTTGGAAACAAGGTAAAGTAAAAGAACTTCAAGAAGGTGGATTTACTAATCAAGAAATTGCTAATGAATTTAAGTTTGAACCAGATACTAAGATTGTAAAAAATTACGTTAGCAATGTTGCTAAAGATTATTTATCTGGAAGAGGTATCATAATATCAGAAGAAGAGATGCCATATCAAACAGAGCAAACTAGATCAGACCAATTAAAAGAATTAAAAAAAGATATTAAAGAAACTGTAGTAGGAGAAAAATTTGATGGAGACTATATTGCTGAACAAATCCTAGGAGGAAACCTTTGGAATTTAAGCAAACGAGCAGCAAAAGGTGAGGGTACTCCAGAAGCATTAAAACTACCAACTCCAAAAGATTATACTTGGACCGAGGAGTTTCTTACAACACTAGGAACACTAGCTGTTGATTCTCCACTTTATGCTGGAAGTGCTTTAGTTGGTTTACCGGGAGGTACATTAGGTGCTGGATTTACAGGTGCAATGATACCTACCACAACTAGAGCAACTATCTTAAAAGTTTTAGAAAATCAAGATGAAGGTAAACCTTCTGATATTGTAAAAATATTATTAGAAGAAACTTTATTGGAAGGTGTTAAAGAAGGTGCAAAATTTTCCGCATCATTAGCTTTACCTATGCTAAAACTTCCGGGTGGTAAAGCATTAGCTGAAAAATATATATCAAGAACTGCAGCTCAAATAATTGGTTATCAAGGAACAGGTTTGTTGTTAGATGAAGAAATACCAGACATGGGAGAGTTTGCTTCTACTGCTTTATTGTTTGGTTTATTTAATATTAGATTACCTAAGAAAAAAGCAGAAGAAAAATCAAAACAAATTTTTATTGATTATGGAAAAAAACCTACAGATGTAGCTTTAGACTTAGCAAAAAATAGAACAGTAAGAGAAGATATATTATCAAACAATGTAACTGTTAGAGCTTACGAAATAAAAGATGCTAAGAAAATAGAAATACCAAAAGAAGATATAAAAGTTATAGAGAAACCAAGATTTGAAGATCCTATTGCAAGTAAAGCTGCAGAGAATATTTCTTTTGAAACAACCAAACTTCCAATCACACCACAACAAATTAAAGAAACTGTAAAACAAGCAGCTAAAACTTCTAAAAGAAAATTTGTAATTAAAGCAATAGATCAAAAATATCCTGTGTTAGAAGCATTGAGAGAAATAAATGTTAAAACTAAAACAGGAATTGAAAAATTAAATGACTACGAATTTTTAAGATTACAAGAAGGAATGAAAGGTAGATCAGCACATTTCATTGAATTTGGAACTCTTGATTTTAAAACACTAGATGAAGTTGGACCCTCTTTAATATCTATTGTCAAACCTTTTGTAAAAGATAAAACTGAATTAAATTTATTAAGCACCTATCTAACAAATAGACACGCAGTAACTCTTGCTAAAAGAGGTAAAGAAACTGGTGTTGATATTTCAAATGCAGAAATATTTTTAAAAAAATATAGTAAAGAAAAAGTTAAAGATCCAGATACAGGTAAGATGATTAACTATGAACAAGCTGCAAAAAAAATAGACGCATATCAAGAATCTGTTTTAAAATATGCTGCTGATGGTGGATTGATTACTAAAGAAGCATACAACGCATTTAAAGAAATAAATAAAAACTACATACCTATGGCTAGAGAATTACCTAGACCGGGAGAATCTGGATTTATAAAAGGATCAAGTAATCCATTTAAACAATTAAAAGTATCAAAAGCAAAAATTATAGATCCATTTGAAAGTATTGTTAAAAATACAGATTACATTATAAGAATGACAGAGCTTAACAAAGCTAAAAATGATTTTATTAATACTGTTTTAGAAGCTAGAAAAAAAGATCCCGAAGCACTTAAATGGATAAGAAAGAAAAAAGGTGATTTAAAACCAATTACAGTTCAAAGAAAAGAATTAGAAAAATTTTTTGATAAAGAAGCATTAGACAAACTTTCAAATAAAGGTGTTGAAGAACTTTCTATATTTAGACAAGAAGTTGTTTATCCAGATGCTACTTCTATTTCTTTAAGAAATACAAAAACTGGTAAGTACGAAGTATGGGAAGTTGGTGAAGATTTAGTTACTGCTTTTAGAGTTATGGATAATCCAAGTATGAATTTTGTAGTAAGATTTTTAACAGCACCAACTAGATTTTTAAGAGCAGGTGCAATCTTAACTCCAGATTTTGCGTTGCCAAACTTTTTTAAAGATACAATGAACGCTACTTTTTTATCAAAAGTAGGATGGCTACCTATTGTAGATTCAATATTAGGATTATTTCATGTTGTTTTTAAAGATCCTAAAAGAGCTACACAAGCATATAAAAATTATTTAAAAAGTGGTGCAGCTTTTAGTACATTAAGATCATTAGATAGAACAATGTTTGATACACCTGTTCATCAAATATTAAGTAAAGGTGTTATAAGAAATGAATATTCTACACCAATATTAGGACAATTTAGATATTTTACAGAAGCATCAGAAGAAGCAACTAGGATTGCTATGTTAAATAAAGTTCTTAAAGTAGCTAAGAAAAAAGGTTTATCAAAAAGAGATGCTTTAGAAAGAGCAGGATTTGAATCAAAAGATTTATTAGATTATGCAAAAAAAGGAACAGTTGGCGCAAGAATAAATAAAGGTGTTCCATTTTTTACCGCTAGAATACAAGGATCTGTAAAAGCCTATGAAGCATTTAGAGATAGACCTACAAAATTTTTAAGTATGATTGGACTTACTGTAGTATTACCAACAACATATTTTTATTTTTCAAATGTAAAAGATAATGGTGAGCTTGATGAAGATTTTAAAGAACTTCCAGATTATATTAGAAATAATAAATACTATACAAAAGTAAATGGTGAAGGAAGATTTTTTCCAAAAGGATTTGAAGTAGGTTCTTTCTTTTCTAATCTTACTGAAAAAGTTTTAGACTACATGAGAACTAATGAAAAACAAGAATTTATGAAATATGCAAAAGAATTTTTATTAGAACATGCAAAAGGTTATACTCCAATTCCAACATTTGCTAGACCTTTTATAGAAAATCAATTTAATTATAGTTTATTTAGAGAAGCTCCAATTTTACCACCAGATGCTCCAAAAGATATGCTTAACTCTTATTATTCTACAGAGTATACAAACCCAACTATAAAAGCATTAGCAGAAAATTTAGCAACTATGGTTGGACCGGATAACTATTTTGCAAATCCAATATATGTAGAAAACATTTACGATTCTTATTTTGGTTCGATTGGTAGAATGGCTAAAGAAGCCATCAATACTATAGCCATAAAAGGTGGACTTATAGATGACCCAATTAGACCAGAAGATCCATTAACAAAAATACCCGGTATTAGAGTATTTCAAGCTAAAGATGTCTATGGATATTCTAAATCAATACAAACATTTTATGAAATAATTAAACCATATAAAACTATAATGAATACAGTAGATTATCTGGACAAAATAGGAAATATAGAAGGATATTTAAAAGAATCTAAAAAAGTTAATTTTGATATAAAAGCAGTTTTAGATATACAAAAAGGTATGAAAGAACTATCAAAAGATATAAAGGTTATATACAATGCAAAAATGAAAGAGGATGGTACACTCTTTACTGCAGAAGAGAAGAGAGATTTAATAGATGACCTTTATAAGACTAGAATTGGTCTAGCTCAAAAAGGTGTGCAGATTATTAAAAATGTTGAACAGAAGGATAAATAGTATATAGGTAAATCAAAATGACAGTATCAACTACAATTATAAAAAACTCTCACAATGGAAATGGTAGTACAACTACCTTTGCTTACAGTTTCAAAATTTTTGCGGACAGCGACTTAGTAGTAATTATTAGATCATCTACAGGAACAGAGACAACTAAAACATTAACTACTCATTATACAGTTACCGGAGCAGGATCTGCTTCTGGTGGAACTGTTGTTTTCACGAGTGGTAATATACCCGCTTCGGGAGAAACAGTTGTTATAAGAAGGAATGTCCCGCAAACTCAAGTGATTGATTATATCGCTAATGATCCATTCCCTGCGGAGACACACGAAGAGGGTCTGGATCGTAACACTATGATTGCTCAACAAGTATCGGAAGCAACAGACAGATCCATTAAACTATCAAGAACAAATACCATGACATCTACAGAATTTACTGTAGGTGCAACAGACAGAGCTAACAAAGTTTTAGCATTTGATTCTGCTGGAGAACTAGCAGTAACACAAGAGCTAGGAACTTTTAGAGGAAATTGGTCGGCATCAACTGCGTATCAAGTTAGAGATTTAGTTAAAGATACTTCAACTAACAATATCTTTATGGCTAACACAGCTCATACTTCTTCTGGTTCGCAACCACTTACATCAAATACAGATTCAGCTAAATGGGATTTAATTGTAGACGCAGCTTCTGCAGCTACATCTGCAACCGCTGCTGCTGCTAGTGCTACTGCCGCTGCAACATCTGCAACAGCTAGTGCAACATCTGCTACTGCAAGTGCTAACTCAGCAACTGCCGCAGCTTCATCTGAATCAACCGCTTCTACAAAAGCTAGTGAAGCATCAACATCAGCATCCAATGCTTCAACTTCAGAAACAAATGCTGCATCATCAGCAACGAGTGCTGCCAGTTCAGCTACAACAGCAACTACTAAAGCTAGTGAAGCAAGTACGTCTGCAACCAATGCCGCTTCTTCAGCTACAGCTGCCGCAAGTTCTGCAACGACAGCTACGACAAAAGCATCAGAAGCCGCTACATCAGCTACCAATGCTGCGTCTAGTGCAACAACTGCTACAACGAAAGCATCCGAAGCAGCCACTTCAGCGACTAATGCTGCAACAAGTGCTACCGCTTCTGACACAGCTAAAACTGCTGCTCAAGCAGCTCAAGCCGCTGCCGAAGCCGCAGCTGATAATTTTGATGATACTTATTTAGGTGCAAAAGCTAGTGATCCTACAGTAGATAATGATGGGGATGCACTAACTGCAGGAGATTTATATTTTAATACAACAAACAATGTACTTCGTGTATATACAGGATCTGCTTGGCAGGATGCTGCTGTAGATACTACAGGATTTGCATCAAATGGATTTGCTATTGCAATGGCGATAGCTTTATAATAAGGAGTATACATGGCACAAAACTTTAGACGATACACAAAAAATGATGTAGGTACATCTGCTCAAACTTTATTTACAGCAGACAGTTTTGACACTGTTGTTGGTATTTCAGTTGCTAATATAACAACATCAGCTGTTGTAGCATCTGTATATATTAATGATGGTTCTAATGACATCTATCTTGTTAAAAATGCACCGATCCCAGCAGGATCATCATTACAGGTTTTAGATGGCGGAGCTAAATTTGTAGTTCAAGCTAGTGATGCTTTAAAAGTAGTATCAGATACAGCTTCATCTTTGGATGTTTGGGTATCAGCAGTAGATGCAATAAGTACATAGGAGATCAATGCCTTTTATTGGAAACCAACCAGCAGAAAGTTATGCAAGTTTTGAAACAGAAACATTTTCAGTTTCTGCTACAACTAACTATACTTTATCTCATGCAGTAACCAATGAAAATGAAATAAGATTAGTTATTAATGGAGTAGTTCAACAACCGGGATCTGGTAAAGCATACACAGCTTCTGGTACTACACTTACACTATCTAGTGCAACAGCATCTGGAGATTCTATGTATGCAGTTTATCTTGGCAGAGCATTACAAACTGTTAATCCACCAAACGCATCTGTTGGAAACTCACAAACTGCACCTACAATAATTACTGGTCAAACTGCTGAAACATCTATCGCAACAGATGACACAATATTAATCCATGACACATCAGCTAGTGCATTAAGAAAAATGACTAGAGCAAACTTTGTATCTGGTATTGGTGGAACTAACACTCCTGCATTTAATGCTTATCAAAATGCAGCAGTAGGAACAACTCTCACTCAAAATACTTTTACAAAAGTTGTTTTTGATAGTGAATATTATGACACAAATAATGCTTTTTCATCTGGAAGATTTACAGTTCCAAGTGGAGAAGCTGGAAAATATTCTTTTTCATCTTCAATAACTATGAGAACTGCTCTTGCTGAAATAAATGTTTATTTATACAAAAATGGTTCTGGCTGGTTGAGAGGAGGTGCTATGAATTCAAATATTGGTTCTACTCAAACTGTTACTGGTGCAATAGATTTATCAGTAGGAGATTATGTAGAAGTTTTTTGTAAACAAAATCAATCAAGTAATCAAGTAGAAGGTTTAGTTAGTGGTACAACACATTCTTACTTTCATGGATACAAAATTATAGAATA
>Ga0181388_1000348_pt1 | contig 16070 bp, 31 predicted proteins | sample 11SPOviralmetaG_FD_130120 | JGI IMG/M metagenome (GOLD analysis project Ga0181388, IMG submission 130120) | Marine viral communities from the oligotrophic San Pedro Time Series (SPOT) site, San Pedro Channel, CA, USA - 11 SPOT_SRF_2010-05-17 | ecosystem: Environmental > Aquatic > Marine > Strait...
GTTACAGACCAAAATAAGAACTGTACCTGTTATCGTTGTCTTTAAGGGGAATCGAGCAATAAAACAATGGACTGCTGATCTTACTTTTAGATTAGACGTTGATGTAAACGAAATACAACAAGTGATAGACAGATTATGAAACACTTTAACTATTTTGAATTCGATAGTCCTGACATACAAGGAAGCGGTCAATTAATGGATTCTAAGTTATTAGAAATGATTGATCTTGTTAGAGATAAATTTGATAAACCTATTCACATAAATTCTGGTTATAGAACAGAAGCACATAATGCTAAGGTTGGTGGTAAATATAATTCAAGCCATTTAAAAGGTTTAGCCATTGATATTGCATGTAATAATTCAAGAGATAGACATGAACTTTTATGGTGTTTACAGGATGTTGGTTTTAATAGGATTGGCATTGCAAAAACATTTATACACGTTGACATAGATAAAGATAAGGACAAAAACGTTATTTGGACATACTAATGAAAAAGCTACTACAATTAATCTCAGGCACTCTAGTAAAAGATATTGGTAACGTAATAGATAACCTTACTACAACCGACGAAGAGCGCTTAGAAGCAAAGAAAAGCATACAGGAACTATTAGAAAAAGCTGATAAAGATGCACAAGAACAAGTCACAGAGAGATGGAAGTACGATATGCAAAGTGACAGCTTTCTTTCAAAAAACATTAGGCCACTTATTATGGTGTTTCTTACAGGAATTTTTACAATTCTTTCTTTTACCGACGGTAACATTGGAGGATTTGAAATTCAAAAAGAGTATGTACCAATATTTCAAACATTATTGGTTACAGTGTACGGAGCATACTTCGTTGGTAGAACTTGGGAGAAAGGTAAAAAAAGTAGTTAATAACTTTCTGTCTTGACAAAAACATTTTTATATACTTTTACAACATACTTCAGCAACCTAATAAAGATGGACGGCTGTTGGATCAGGTATTTAAATTTTTCTTTTTTGCTTGGCTTTTTTCTTTTTTCTTTTTACCCTTTTTCTTTTTTCTTTTTAATTCTAATTTATTATATTTACTAAAATGACAGAATATATGGTTAATAAAATTTTAAACTACAAAACAATATCAGACAAAGATAAAATAGATAGGCTATTAGAATTAGATGCTATAATGTATACTAATTTAGGTAGTGACTCTACTAAGACTGATAGGAGTGAAACTAAAAAGAAGTCTAGAATTATATATAGAGCTATCAAAAATTTAGATAGAGATTTAGGTGATATGTTGTTAATCAACCAATGTTAGGTGAAAAAGCAATCAAGAAAAAATATAGTAAAAAAATTAGATAATGCCTTTAGCCAATACATACGACTACGCTACGCTGATGCACATGGGACTACCGAGTGTTATACATGTGGAAAAAAAGATCATTTTAAAAAATTACAGTGTGGACATTTCATGAGCCGTAAACATTATGCGACTCGTTGGGATGATACTAATTGCCAAGTACAATGTTCAGCTTGTAATGTATTTAGATACGGTGAACAATATATATTTGGAACAAATTTAGATAATGACTATGGATCTGGTACAGCTGATTCTTTACATTTAGCATCAAGACAAATTGTTAAGTTTTCTAACGATGATCTGCTTGAAAAACTAGATTATTATAAACAAAAGATTGAAGATTTTTCTCTGTAATTTCTGTTGTGTTTATTAAGAAGCCGGTGATTTTTATATTGCCGGTTTTTTTTTATTAAAAAGTTTTTATATATTTGTATAAATTAATTTTATATGACACATACAGATGATTTATTACGACTTAAAAATGCTAGGATAAAAGCATTGGAGGGTGAAGTTGAAAGACTTGAAAAGAAAGTAGAATTTTATGGAGCACAATTAGAAGTTATTGAAAATGGAAAAGAACATATATAATAAACTACTAAAGGTTCAGAAAGAGATTGGTACTATTAGTAAAGAAGTAACTAATCCTTTTTACAATTCTAAATACTTTGATATTAACTCGCTATTAAAGCAGTTGACACCTTTGTTGCAAAAACAGAACTTAGTATTATTACAACCTATCCAAGATGGACAAGTTAAAAGTGTAATTATAGACACAGATGGTGGTAGCGTAGAGTCTTCTATGTTTTTACCTGAAATATCTGATCCGCAAAAACTTGGTAGCGCTATTACCTATTACAGACGTTATACGTTGCAATCTTTATTGGCTTTACAAGCTGAAGACGATGATGCTAATGCAACTGTAAATGAAGTGAAAGATAATAAAAAATGGTTGAACTTAAATACACCAGAATTCAGTAAAGCAACTGAGTTTATTAAAAACGGTGGTAAAATTCAATCGATTCAAAGTAAGTATAAATTAAGTAAAACAGTTAAAGAAGAACTTTTAAAAATAAATTAAATGGCAGGATTAATAAGTGTAAGTTTAGATCTAAGTAAAATAGATAAAACTAAAGTTAAAGATGGTAAATATCTAAATGCTGTAGTAGCAATTGGAGATGAGACAAATCAATATGGTCAAAACGCAAGTATGTATATTTCTCAATCAAAAGAAGAAAGAGAAGCCAAAGAAGTAAGAACATACATTGGTAATGGCAAGGTTGTTTGGAATGACGGTAGTATTGTAACGGCTGAAAGAGTTGAGCAAGTAACTAATACCGAACAAAACCCGGGACGTGACAAGGACATGGATGATTTACTAGACTTTTAATATATGGGGAGTTTATGCTCCCCTTTTTTTTTATGTTAGCACAAATAAACAAACTACAGGAAAATATACTTGACATAAAATATGGTCGAGTAAAAGAAGGACTTAAAATTGGTGTAACAGAAATAGATGAGCATATAAGATTTAAGCAAGGTAATTTTAATATAATAATTGGTCATGCTAATGTTGGTAAGACAACTGTTATTATTTATACAATGTTACTTTATACTATTAAACACAAAATCAAATGGCTTATATTTTCTGCTGAGAATACTCCGCAAAGTATTGCAAGGAAAATTATAGAATTTAAAACCGGCAAACCAATTTCTAAAATGACAGATGAAGAAATACAAGAAACTCTTGAATGGGTTAACGAGTATTTTAAAATTATAGATGTGTCAGATGCTTATACTTATAAGAAATTATTAGATGAAGCTATAGAAGTTAAAAAGGATTTTGAATATCACGGTTTACTAATAGACCCTTACAATTCTTTAAATAAAGATAGAAATTTATTACGCGGCATTAACTCACACGAATATGATTATGAAGTAGCAAGTGAATTTAGGTTATTTTGTAAAAACAATAATGTTTCTATATGGTTAAATACTCATGCTGTAACAGAAGCACTTAGAAGAATACATCCAAAAGATCATGAATATGCTGGTTTACCTCAACCTCCAAGTATGGCTGATGTAGAAGGCGGTGATAAGTGGGGTAATAGAGCAGATGATGTATTTACTATTCATAGATATACACAACATGCTACGGAATGGATGTACTCAGATATACATGTAAGAAAAGTAAAAGAAGTAGAAACAGGTGGAAGACCTACACCTATAGAAGAACCAGTGAGATTAAGAATGGTTAGAAATAATGTAGGATTTGAATTTCTAGGTGTTGATATACTTCACTCTAACAATACTAACGTAAACGAACTTTTAGACTTCTAATGAATGACTGGCTTAACATAGTAGCAAAACAACATAAACATTGGATAAGAGTGGTAAACTCTTTTGGTGAATATGATTATGCTGAAGATATTGTACAAGAAATGTATATTGCACTTTATAAGTATACTACTCCTGAAAAAATAATAAAAGATGGTAAGGTTAGTAATGGCTATATATTTTTTACATTAAGATCTTTATATTATCAATTTTATAACGCTAAAAATAAAATAACTAAAGTTAGTTTAGATGACATACAGTTAGAACATTTTAGCAATATGGATGAGCAGGAGGCATATTATAAGTTTTGTGAAACTTTAGATAAATATATTGATAGTTGGCATTGGTACGATAAAAGATTATTTAGATTGTACCGTGATACCGATATGAGTATTAGAAAATTAGCTAAAGAAACTGGCATTAGTTGGGTTAGTATATTTAATACGTTAAAGAAATGTAAAATAGATTTAAGAGAAAACTTCTCTGAAGACTATGATGATTATATAAATGGAGATTATGAAAGAATTTAAAGGAGATAAGCGTACAAAGGCTTATAAAGATTGGAAAAAGAAATACAACAAAGACTCTAAAGGAGTTGGTGATACAATAGAAAAAATAACCAAAGCAACTGGTATTAAGAAAGCAGTTGAGTGGTTAGCTGGTGAAGATTGCGGTTGTGATAAAAGACAAGAAGAATTAAATAAGCTTCTACCTTATAAAAAACCAAAATGTTTATCAGAATGGGAATTTAATTTTTTACATAACTGGTATGAAAGGAACGCTAGTGTAATTACACGTAAGAATCAAGTTGAATTCTTAAATATTTATAATAGAGTATTTGGTGATAGAAAAAAAATAAGTTCATGTAGTACTTGTGTAAAACAAATTATATTAGATTTAAAGAAAATTTACGAAAAATACTTATGACACTATTTCAAAAACAAACGTACTTAGGACATTACAGTTATATTACTTCTTTTATGGTTAGTATAATGGAAAAAGCTGCTAATAAAAAAAATACAAAAAAATATAACGAAGCTAAAAGTTTAGTTGATTGTATAAACCAAATGTATATGTATACACAATTACTTGAAAACCAAAACAAATTATATGAAAGTAAATTGAAAATCGAACGTAAAGATAAATTAAGAGCAGTTGAATCATTAAGAAAAATAAGAGGAGATGAGTGATAGTATAAGTAAATACTTTGAAATGTTACAAGATGGCGAATGGACTTCTAATAATACTGGAGAGACTAGAAAAGATCAGATAGTAGAAAATGTAAAAACATTATACGATATACGAGCTATAAAAGGTAAGAATCGTTATGGTGTTACTATGGACCGTAATGATCTAAGTTTTGTAGAATGGATTATACATTTACAAGAAGAGCTCATGGATGCTACTATATATTTAGAGAAACTTAAATTTGAATACAATGCCAATACCAACTCCAAAAACAAATGAGAACAGGAAAGAGTTCATGACAAGATGTATGGCTAATCCTATTATGATAAAAGAATATAAAAATACAGAACAACGATTAGCAGTATGTGCTGTACAATTTAGAGAGAAATGAAAGTAGATCTTGCACAATTAGGCTTTATTGGTATTTTAATTACACTAATTTTTTTATCCTTTATGTAGTTAATTGTAAATAAATTGTTTATATTTACAAAAATTATATAAATGAATACAACACTAATTAATTTTAAAGAAGTTGATCTTACAGTTGATTATGACTTTAGTCCTGAAGAGCCAACAGTATGGAGATACCCTGACGGTAGTGGACATCCAGGTAGTCCAGCTTATGTAGATATACAAGATATCTTAATAGGTGATGTTAGCATTATTGATATATTTGATGAGGATTTATTTGTTGAACTAGAAGAAATAATACTAAATGAACATTCTTAAAGAAGCAGATAAAATAATAAACGAACGTTCGGAAGAGAAAGAACGTATGTATGGGCCTTTTAGTAAAGGTATGGAAAGAGCAGCTGTTATTGCTACAGCAACTACTGGCAAACATATTACCGCAAGAGATATGTATATATGTATGGTAGCTTTAAAGTTGTCTAGAGAGTCTTACAACCACAAAGAAGACAACCTATTAGATGCGGTAGCTTATTTAGGTGCATTGAATAATTACGAAAACGGAGAATAATGAAAATAGCAATGATGAATTTACTTGGTAATATACCAATAAGATTAAATTCTCATAATGCTGGTTGGACTTTTTGTTTAGCTAGTATTATAGAAGAAAGATCAGGTGTTTATCCTGATTTTATAAACGATGCTAAAGATATTAAAAACTATGATTATATAGTTATCAATAATGGTATCAATTATAAGAAAGGTCAATGGAACTTTTTTGGAGGTGTACAAGACGCTACTATTGAAAAGCTACAAGAGTTGTCAAAGTTTAAAGGTAAATTGATATCTTATAATGAAGAGGTTGAGTTTGACGGCTTATTAAAGCGTAAAGAGATAACTCAAATACCAGATAAAAAAGTATACTTAAAGCATACAGAGACAGGCAACAAACTTATATTAGGTGATTCGCATTCTTTATCTATATTTAAAAAAGGATATAATATAAAAAGGATTGACGGTAAAACATTACACGGCTTTTTAAAAGACCCTTATAGTTATTATGACAAAGATAATCTTAAAGAGTTATATGTGTACTTTGGTAATATAGATATACGTTTTCATGTGATGCGTCAAAGTAGTCCTACAGATGCTATAGCAAAACTATGTAAAGACTATGCGGAGTTTGCTTATCAGTACAATAAAGATACTGGATGCAAAGTGTTTATACAAGGTTTATTAGCTATCGAAGATGAGTCTAGGAAAATACCTGGTACAGGTTTATATAAAGATAAACCATTCTTTGGTACACAAGAACAAAGAGAGCAAATGCGTAATTTATTTAACGATTATATGCGTCAGCTTTCTAAGCAATTTAAATTTACATTTATTGAACCTTGGTTAGATAGTCCTTTAAGTTTTGATAACATGGAGGCAAGACAATCGGTACACGTTAGACCTGGTTCATATTTATATAAAAATACTTTTATATGTTAGATCAATTTAAAGATTATTATAATAAAGCTAAGTTAAACCAGGAGAGACTTTATCAAGATTATAAATGGACTAAGCAAGATATCAATGATGACTTAGTTTGGAATGTACCAATATATGATGTTATAAATAGACGGTACGCTGCTTTTAGTAGTTTACTTGAGGCTATAAGATTAAAGGATAAAGACCCTAAAGGTAATGGTAATTATTTTTTAAATACTAATTTTACTAATTTTGATTTTATTTTTTTATCTTATTTATTTAGACTTTGCGGATCAGGTATTAATTATATACCTAAAAAAGATACGCCTTGGGGTTCTCATGGCTTTGGTAATTTTTGGATAGTAGACTCTATAAGAAATGGTAGATATACTAAAGATCAATGGTTAGATGATTTACCAGATAAAAAGTTCAGTGATAATAAAGGTTACTTACTACCAATGATATCTAAAGGTTTAAATAGTTTTATTAAAGAAGACGCTTTAGAATTAGTTAGCCATATATTTAAAAATCTTGAATGGAACCCTGAAATTTATCAAATAGTTGATATTGGAAACAAGTGGCTTATTGATAAAGGATATAAAAGACAAAACTTTGTACTGTGTGCTTTCGCTATGGATTTGGCTGAATATTTCCCAAACATAATATCAAGAGATAGTGATGTATATATAGGATCTAATGCTAAAAAATGTTTAAAGCAGATATTTCCTAAAGCTAAAGGTATTGGTACTAATTTAGATAGTACTAATAATTGTTTAGAGTATCTTTGTCATATAACCGGAAACTATAGTAAGAAATATGACATGGAAGATGTTGCTTGTGACTTTATAAGATATATAAATAATTTTCAAAGTAAGCATCATATAGAATTTAATAACGGAATAAAATACTATAATAATGTTTTTAAACAAACAGAAGTATAAAGAGAATAATGATATAAAAGGTTTTATGAATTTAGATTATTATCTAGATTTGACTAAAGATTTTAAGTCTTCTTTTGGTGATTTTAATGTTAAACAAGTAAATGGCTTTAATATAATAGACGAATCAGAGTCTTGCGAGGTTGGTTATAAAGCGAGAAGCGGTGAGTTTTTTATACAAGACTTAGTTAGACGAGGTGTTAAAAGTATTGTATATGTACAGCCTAGACGTGGATTTGCTGGTATTTCTTTGTCTTGGTTATGTAAGAAATATGGATTAGATTTAATATTGGTTATGCCTTCATCAAAAGAAGTTAGTAACCATCAGGCTTTATGTATTGAGTTAGGCGCTAAGCCTTTGTTTGCAAGGATTGCAGCAATGCCTAACGCTAATAGCTTAGCAAAAAAGTACGCCGAAAAAACAGGCGCTTATTATGTACCTTTAGGATTAAACCACCCTCACGTTATTGCTGGTGGTGTTAGATCTATTTATGATTATTTTAAAGACAAAGAAAAACCTAATACAATGTGGAGTGTAATATCTACAGGTGTACTTAGTAGATCTATGCAGATAGCTTTACCAGATACAGAATTTAAAGCCGTTGCTGTAGCTAGAAACATACAGCAAGGTGAGTTAGGTAGAGCAGAGTTCTATTCATATCATAAACCGTTTAATAGCAAATCAGATTTAATACCTGACAAGTTTGATTGCGAAGACTCTTATGACTCTAAAGGGTGGGATTATATGGTTAAGTACGGTAAACAAGGAGATTGGTTTTTTAGCGTAGCAGGTAATGCTAAACTACCTAATATAGATAAATCAACAATAAATTCTTATAGAGATTGGAGAGATTTAAAAGACTTTAAATAATTTTTATTATATTTGTTAAAAGATTATTAACATGGAATTTAAAAACGCACAACAAGCTTTCGAGTATCTTTACGAAGATATACAACAAAACGGTATTGACTTTAATAATACTAAAGCTTTATTTAATGTTGGTTTTTATATAGAAGACCCAGTAAATAATAGAATAGATACTAACTATAGAAAATGGAGTGAGGTATATGCTAATGCTGAGTGGCAATGGTATTTATCAGCTGATAATAATATAGAAAAATTAGGTGATATATATGGTAAAGTACCTGCAATATGGAAACGTATGGCAAGAGAAGATGGTACAGTCAACTCTAATTATGGCTGGCAATGGTCTAGAGAAGGTCAGTTAGATAAGGTAATAGATATACTTAGAAAAGATAAAACAACAAGACAGGCAACAATAAGTATTTACGATGGTAAAGAAATAGATGACTATAAACACGATACACCTTGTACTTATGCTGTACAGTTTACTATTATAGATAATAAACTATGTATGTCAGTATATATGAGATCAAATGATTTATGGTATGGATTTTGCAATGATCAATATCAGTTTTCTATGTTACAACAAAAAGTAGCACAGGAATTAAATATCCAAGTCGGGTGGTATTATCACCACGCACATAACTTACATTTGTATAACGATAAATTAAATAATAATGACTGAGTTTAAATTGATTAGAAACTGGGCTAAAGAACGTGGTATATATGATAAAGGCGACGTTAAAACCCAATTAATAAAACTATATGAAGAGACAGGAGAATTATCGGAAGCTATTCTTAAAGACAACGAAGAGGAGTTTGTTGACGCTATTGGCGATGCCGTTGTGGTACTTACCAATCTTGCCAGTATGGGCGGTTTTGATATTGAGCATTGTATTAAGCACGCGTATGGCCAAATCGCTTCTAGAACTGGAAGTATGGTTAATGGAACATTTGTAAAAGATAAGTAATTATGATAACAGTAACAAAAAAACCAACTTGGAAACACGTAACATTTACAACTCCAAAAGTAGGATTTAAAGAATGGGCAAAACAAGGACTTAAAGTTATAATTAAAGATGAGTCTTTTGAGTTTAAAACAGAAGAAGAGTTACACGCTTTACATATTAGTCTTAACGGTTCTTTCCACGGTGATAATAGTTGTTGGATTAGTGTTGATGAAATTAAAAGCATTAGCGCTAAACAAGGAAGAGCAGAAAAAATCAAGCTATTAAACGGTAAAGTGTGGGATAAGCCTGCTTTATTAAAGAAAATGTACGATGATAGTTTTTACTATGGTGAATTAGGTAAGTATGCATTGAGCTCATCTGCTATTAAGTCTTTGATAACTTCACCAAAAGAATATGCTAGAAGTCTTAACTATAAGTCAGACAGTGGGGCATTTAAAATGGGTAGGTTAATACATTTAGCTGCATTAGAACCTGAAAAGTTAGATACACTTTGTCACGTTGTTGAAGTACAATCAGAGGTTACTAAAAAATACAAAGAAAAAGTAGACGAAATAGGTAGTGGTCAATTTGTGTTTACAAGAAAAATGTATGATAAAGCTATGTATACTGTTGACGCTTTACTACAAAATGATATATGGCAAGAATTAACTAGAGATTCTATATTTGAACAACCTGGATTTGATATTCTTAATGGATATCCTTTTAGAGGTAAAGCAGATGTTCTTGGTCCAGATTATGTTGCTGATTTAAAAACAACAGCTGATCTACGTGCGTTTCCTTACAATGCTAAAAAATATGGTTATGATGTTCAGGTTTATATTTATTGTAATTTATTTAATGTAGATTATAAAAATTTCTTTTTCTTCGCTATTGATAAAGGAACAGGCGACTTAGGCCATTATAATGTAAGTAAAGAATTTTACGAATCTGGTAAAGCTAAAGTTGAATATGGTTTAAAGGTATTTGAGACTTACTTTGTCAAGCAAGAACAAGAACTAAATGAGTATATCATCAAAGGAACACTATAGCCAATACTTTTATGAGCTAACATATAATAGTGTATACGAAGGAAGTTCATTGCAGGAAATGCATAGCATTCTAAAAGTATACGAAGAACTACAAGATTATGAAGCTTGTGAAGGTATAAACAAAGCATTAGAAGAGATTAAAGTAATGACATTAAGCAATTTTATAGACAAAATAAATTATATACATGGAAGATTATCACATTAAAAAGATCAAAAAATTAGTAAAACAAGAATACGGTTACTGTATAGACTCTCCTACTAGGAAAAGAGAAGTAGTAGAAGCAAGAGGGATGTATTATACAATACTAAAAGAATTTAGTAGTTTAAGTTTAGCTGCTATTGCAAGAACAGTAGGTAAAAATCACGCTACTATATTACACAGTTTAAAAAACTTTAGTCAATGGAGAAAAGAAAATAAATATTTAAATATAGCTTATAAGAATGTTGTTGGTAAATTATCATTACTTGATGATGTAGAGAAGCATGATAACATTCGTGATTTAAAAATAGAGTTAGTACAGTTAAAACTAGAAAACCAGAACCTTAGAAACATCGAGCAAAAGAAAGACTCAATAGAACAACTACTAGAAGGCTTACCTATGGATAAAATACAAGAGGTAAAAGACAGAGTAAAGATAATGATACAATCATACTCTTGGAAATATAAAGACAAGATAACTATATACGAAGCAGAATGATACTATACATGGATTTACAAGGATTATTAGTTTGCTTAGGAGTTGCTATATGCTTTTCTATATTAAGCTACTTAAAAGGATTTGAAGATGGATCTAAAGATAAATAAATTTACTTGCATTGAACATATATTTGGAGACAAACTATGTAAAGAACAATGTAACTTATGTATAAAATACGATAACGATAATGAGACAAAAAAAATTAACACAACAACAAAGAATAGTAAATCTAGAAAAAGCAGTAGCTAATCTTTATATGATGATACAAGCTGTAATAGATAAACTACCTAAAGACAGTGATTAACAATTTATCTTTTTTTTTATTATTTAATTGAATAATCAATCTAATTCAAATGAAAGGTGGAGCAAGAAAAGGAGCTGGAAGACCTTCTAAAGCAGATGAAGTCAAGTTAATAGAGAGACTTGGTCCATTAGAAGATAAAGCTTTCAAGGCATTAGAAAAGGGTATTGGTGCTGGAGATTTTAAGTATGTACAATTGTTTTATCATTATTATGCTGGTAAGCCAAGAGAGACAAAAGACATTACTTTAAATACAGAACAACCCTTATTTGAACTCTAAGAGACTTTAATGGAGTTTGTAGTAACTACAGCAATAAAGAAATTACATAAGCTTAAAAAGCGTGTAAAGGTTATTAGAGGCGGTACAAGTGCTGGTAAGACATTTGGTATTATACCTATTCTCATAGATAAAGCAATAAGAGAAGAAGGATTAGAAATATCTATAGTAAGTGAGTCAATACCTCATTTAAGACGTGGTGCATTAAAAGACTTTCTTAAGGTCATGATGTCTACTGGTCGTTATAGAGATAATCAATTCAACAAGTCAACACTTAAGTATAACTTTTCAAATGGTAGCTATATTGAATTCTTTAGTGTAGATCAGCCAGATAAATTACGTGGAGCAAGAAGACATATACTATATGTTAATGAGTGTAACAATGTTCCATTTGACTCGTATTACCAATTAGCTATTAGAACATCAAGAGATATATGGTTAGACTATAATCCTGTAAGTTCATTCTGGGTTGACAAGGAGGTCTTAAATTCTGAAGATGTAGATTTTATCACATTAACTTATTTAGACAACGAGGCATTACCTGAGTCAATTGTAAAAGAAATAGAGTCAGCTAAGGTTAAAGCAAAGACAAGTACGTATTGGGATAACTGGTGGAAAGTATATGGGCTAGGACAAATAGGAAGTCTAGAAGGTGTATGTATTAAAGACTGGAAAGAAATAGATCTACCAGAAGAAGCAAGGATATTATGTTACGGTATGGACTTTGGTTATAGTAATGACCCTACAAGTTTAGTAGCAATGTATAAATACAATGATGCTTATATATTTGATGAGATAGTTTATAAGAAAGGATTGCTAAATAGTGAGATTAGTAACTTATTAAAAGCTAACGAAATTAAAGAAGTAGTATATGCGGATAGTGCTGAACCTAAGTCTATTGCTGAGTTGAACCATTACGGACATACAATATTACCTGTAAAGAAAGGTAGAGATAGTATTGCATACGGTATAAACTTAATAAACCAAAACAAGATCTTTATAACAAGTAGAAGTAAGAACCTTATAAATGAATTAAGGAACTACATATACATGATCGATAAACAAGGTAACACTCTTAATAAACCTATCGATGCCTACAACCATGCTATAGATGCTTTACGGTATGCTATAACAAGCCAGCTTGAAAATCCTAACAAAGGTGAATACCATATCTGGTAGCTTATTTATAATTAGTATAAATTAACAAGTTATTATCATAGTTCATAAATTGTTTATATATTAGCACTATGAAATTTACAGAACAATTATCCAAACAAGTAGAAGAATTAAGAGAACTAATAAAAGAGCAAAATGAATTATACAAACACTTCGAAACAAAAGAAAGTAAAATACTTAACAAGTGGTGTAGTAACCATATTAGTAAACGGTAAAATAAAAGTAATAACTAAAAATGAAAAAAGCTTCAGAAAGTTATATACAGACTGGTTTAGGATTCAAAGCCATGAATTGGTGCAACCATAACGATATTAAGATATACCCTATACCTTTAGAAAAGAAATACAATGGTGGTAAGTACGGTAAACATTGGTGTGTAATTGAGATTGATAAGCAAGGTATAAAAAAAAGAGGTAAAGAATATTATACACAAGATATGAAACTAACGAATAAGATATTAGAGCTTTACACATACTTCTATAGTAGAAGATAGTTTTTTTGATTTTTGTTTTGATTTGGGGATTGGCAGCTTTTATAGTTGCCTTTCTCTTTATACAAGACTTTCAATTTTTTATTATTATAATATGAAGATTGAGATTTACGTACCAGATTCTTTAAGCGAGATAACATTAGGTCAGTATCAAAAGTTTTTATCAATAGCTAAAGACAAAGAGCAAGATTTGTTTATCCAACAGAAGATGGTTGAAATATTTTGTAAGCTAAACTTAAAGGATATAGCAAATATAAAATACACTAGTCTTAAAGACATTATAACACACTTTAATGAACTATTTAATAAAGACCATAAGTTAATACAATCTTTTAAATTAAATGGCTTAGAGTTCGGATTTGTACCTAAGCTAGATGATATAACGTTTGGTGAGTATGTAACATTAGATACGTATTTGTCTGATTGGAAAAATATAGATAAAGCTATGGAGGTACTATATAGACCATTGGTATCTAAGCATGGTAACTTATATAACATAGAAGAATACAAAGGAGATAAATACGACATGACTAAAATGCCATTAGACGTTGTTTTAGGTTGCATTATTTTTTTTTACAATTTAAGCAACGAATTGTCGACAACTATCCTGAACTCTTCAGCGAAACAAGCCAACAAGACTATAGCAGAGCAGCGAGCTTTGGGAAAAAGTGGGGATGGTATCAATCAATCTATGCAATCTCTCAAGGAATCCTTAAAGACTTTGAAGAAGTTGAAAAAACAAACGTTCATAAATGTTTAATGTATTTAGCTTTTGTTAAAGAAAAGAGTGATATTGAGCAAGAAAGAATAAAATCAAAAATGAGAAGATGATAGGATTTTATAATGTATTAGAACAAATAAAAGACACATTAGGAGCCGAGCCTTTTGTTAACACAATAACTTATGGCAATATAGATGATGTTGATCTTAATAAGCAAAACATATTTCCTTTGTCTCATATTATTGTAAACAACACAACAATACAAGAAAGAGTATTGACATTTAATATATCAGTATTAGCAATGGATGTTGTAGATATTTCTAAAGACGAAACAACAAACATATTTAGAGGTAACGATGATGAGCAAGATATATTAAACACACAATTAGCAGTATTAACAAGACTAAGCTCAATTTTAAAAAGAGGTACGTTATACGATAATAAATACCAATTAGATGGTGATGTAGTTTGTGAGCCATTTGTAGATAGATTTGAAAACAAGATTGCTGGTTGGACTGGTACATTTAGTATTATAGTACAAAATGATATGACTATATGTTAGAAACTCAACAAGCTTTAGAGGATTTTAAAAAGTATGTTATACAACAAGCTCGTACAAACCTAACAAAAGGTAAAAAAAATGTTGATGGCAATCTTTATAAAAGTCTACAAGGGTTTGTTGAAAAGTCACCTGCTGGTTTTAGATTATATTTTGAAATGGAAGACTACGGTATGTTTCAAGATAAAGGAGTAAGTGGAACTAAGAAAAAATACAATACACCTTTTAGTTATAAATCTAAAATGCCACCTATTAAACCACTACAACTTTGGGCAAAAAAAAGAAACATAAGACTAAGAGACAATAAAGGAAAGTTTAAAAAAGGTAGTTATAAAACTATAGGTTTTTTAATAGCAAGATCTATATTTGAAAAAGGTATAAAACCAAGTTTGTTTTTTACGAAACCATTTGAACGTGCATTTAAACAATTACCAGAAGAACTTAGAGAAGCTTTTGGAAAAGACATAAATAATTTATTATAATGGCAACAAAGATTAACGTAAGAAGCCCCTTTTACATTAAACCAACTAATGGCAGTTTAGTAAGTGCTACAATGCAACTATATATCTACACAGGTGTATTAGGAACTAACAAACCTGCATCTGCACAATACACAATCACAAAAAACGAAATAGACAACAATAACTATGTGGTGTTTGAGGTTAGCGAGCTTATAAGAGATTATATAGACATCGAGTTTGATGGGGAGTATGATAGTCAAACAGTATGGGTAGAATCTGATATAACTATGTACAATGCTGCTGATGGTGGGGGTTCGAGCGTAGGAACGAGCAATACAGACTATATAGCGTTTGATGGTTATGGCTATTTCCATGAGGGTACAAACCCTGAACTATCAAGAGGGTTGTTACTATCAAACAATACTATATTCAGACTAAACGATAGCAATGTACGAATCCCTGTATTTACAGAGGACACCAATAGCGTTGCATTTTATTATGAGGGCGCACTTAAACGAAGCACAACAATTAGCAGTTCTACAAACACCAACGGACAGATAGACTATGTTACAGTAAGTGGTTCTGATAATACCGATACCTATGAAGAAAGGGTTGTAGCTGATGGCGGTACACTTGAAACGTCAAAGTGTTTAACAGACTTTCTTAATCAAATAGACATAGGACTTGTTGATGAAGTGTGGATAGCTACCGACACAGGTACAGAGATAGTCAAGATATTTAGTACTGAAGAATGTAAGTACGAACCTTATAAAGTTACATTCGTAAATAAGTATGGTGCATTACAAGACCTATGGTTCTTTAAAAAATCAGTAGAATCTACCAACGTAACATCTGA
>Ga0181388_1000353_pt1 | contig 15990 bp, 20 predicted proteins | sample 11SPOviralmetaG_FD_130120 | JGI IMG/M metagenome (GOLD analysis project Ga0181388, IMG submission 130120) | Marine viral communities from the oligotrophic San Pedro Time Series (SPOT) site, San Pedro Channel, CA, USA - 11 SPOT_SRF_2010-05-17 | ecosystem: Environmental > Aquatic > Marine > Strait...
AGTTACTGGTTGGGTTGAAGGTAATATGGGTGAAGAGGAAGTAGCAAACTTAAAGTCTGCTTTAGACTCAAAAATATCTGAAGAGATAACACCTACGACTGAAACAAAAACTATAGGCGAGTAGATGGAAACACTTTTTCAAGTTGTTATCATAATCGGGATAATATACTTTATAATAAATAAAAAGAAACCAGAATGGATAGATACAATACTATCCAAATTTAAGAAGTAAACATTATGGCAGATACCTACACCACCAATTTAGAACTTAGAAAACCACAAGTAGGAGGCGCTACTAATGAATGGGGTGGCAGATTAAATAATGATTTAGATATCATTGACGGTATTTTTGCTGCTAATGGCGCAGGTACTAGTGTAGGTCTTAATGTTGGTAATAATAAAACCTTAACAGTAACAGGCACATTAACCTCTACTGGTACAGCATCTTTTACAACTATTGATGTAAATGGTGGTGCAATTGATGGATCTCCAATCGGTGCAAATTCAGCATCAACTGGTGCATTTACTACTTTATCAACAACTGGTTTAGCTACTTTAAATAGTGCAACAATAACTGGAACATCTACACTAACCACAGTAGATATAAACGGTGGCGCAATAGACAATACTGCTATTGGTGCTACTACAGCATCAACAGTTGTAGCAACCACAATAACAGGAACTACTGTTACAACTAGTGGTAATGTAAATACTACTGGTGGCGAGCTACAAATCAATGGTACTAACGTACTAGAAAAAGTATATCCAGTTGGATCTATCTATATCAATGCAACTAGCGCAACCAATCCAGGTACATTACTTGGTTTTGGCACATGGGTAGCTTTCGGAGCTGGTAAGGTTGTAGTTGGTTTAGATTCTACTGATACAGACTTTGACACAGTAGGAGAGACTGGCGGTGCAAAAACACACACATTAACAACTAGCGAAATTCCATCACATACACATGCTTTAGATGCTAGTGATAATCCAGGTGGATCTGGAGCGATTGAGGTTGCTGGTGGTTCACCAACATCAACACAGTCAACACAAGCCACAGGTGGCGGAAGCGCGCATAACAACTTACAACCATACATAGTTGCTTATATGTGGAAACGTACAGTATAGGAGCTGACAATGGCCCTATACCCAATCACACCACCCGCAGGAATAGTAAAAAACGGTACTGATTACGCCAACAAAGGACGTTGGGTAGATGGTGATTTAGTACGTTTTGAAAACGGTTATCTTAAACCTATTGGCGGTTGGACAAACTTTGAAAACACTACCCTAGCAGGCACGCCGATAGCCATGTATTCTTATAGAACTAATGACGGAGACAAGGTTCTGGTTGTTGGTACAAGAACAAAAGTTTATGTATTTTATAATGATGCCTGGATAGATATCACACCATCGGGTTTTGTTGGCGATTCTGTCAATACTTCAAATGGCTATGGTACATACGATTATGACGAAGAGAATTATGGAGTTGCAAGATCAGCATCTACGCTTGCGTTAAAAACAGATCATTTCTCATTTGATAACTGGGGAGAGCATTTAGTATTTTGTTGTTCTAGTGATGGTAAAATATATCAATGGCGACCAGATGCAGGTTCAGGATCTCCAGATACTATAGCTACACAAATAACAAACTCACCAATAGGATGCCAGGCTATTATAGTAACCAATGAAAGACACTTGGTAGCCATTGGTTCATACAGCGATCCTAGGAAAATATCCTGGAGCGATAGAGAAGACAATACCAACTGGACCGCAACAGCAAGAAACACAGCTGGAGACTTACAAATACCTACTGGTGGTAGAGCCTTGTATGCAGTTAAGTGGCAGAACAGCGTTATTATATTTACCGATATTGGTATTAATAAAATGTATTATGCTGGTTCTCCATTTGTATATGGAATACAAGACGCTGGAGTTAACTGCAAGGCTATCTGTCCTAGAGGCATAGTTGCTTCTGGTGACTTCATATCATGGATTGGCGAGAACTCATTTTTTACATACTCAGGTACTGTAAAAGAACTAAAATCAAATGTGCATGATTTCATTTTTGATAACATACAATCTGGTACACAAGAAAATACTTTTGGTACACATAACGTAGACTTTAATGAGATATGGTGGTTTTTCCCAGTCGGGGATGACTACCAACCAACACCAAACAAATATGTTATCTGGAACTACTTAGATAATGTATGGTCCATAGGATCTATGAATAGAACATGCTGGATTGACCAGGGAGTGTTTGCTAATCCAATAGCATGCGACTCAAACGGTAATGTATACGAGCATGATAAAAGACCATTGTTTGACTCACCAGGCATAGGCAATCAAGTGCCATTTTGTACTAGCGCACCTATAGAGATAGGCAACGGTGACAGGGTCATACAGGTAAACCAAATTATTCCAGACGAAGAGTCTGCAAACTTGCCAGGCATAACTGTAGGATTTACTGGTGGCTTTACACCTCTAGGATCTCAAACAGATTTCGGTAACTTTACCTTCCAAACAGACGGATATACTGATGCAAGGTTTAGCGCAAGACAGGTACAAATGAAAATTACAGGATCTTTAACAGAAGACTTCCAGGTTGGAGTCATAAGAGTTGATGGTAAACCAAGAGGTAGAAGATGATATCACCAGAAAGTAAAGCCCAATATATACAAAGAGTAACTAATTCTAAACTGACTGTATCTGGAACAACGTCTTTAGAAACAATATATACAGCACCGACTGGTACGGATTTTGATTTTGCCATTGTAGAGTCTATTTTAGTATGTGACCACGGCAACCAACAAACAAACATAGATATATCAATAACGACTGGTGCATCTAACTTTTACATTTTTAAACAACATAATATAACAGCACACGCAACTGACGAATTATTACAAAATGATTTAGTTTTAACGGCTGGACAGGTCCTAAAAATACAAGTAAGCCATGCAAACATTAATGTCATTGCAAGCCTAGTAGAGTATGCAAAAGGCGATTAATGAAAGCTGGCAAGAGGAATGGATAAGAACCAAACCTCTTATAGCAAAAGCGGTTAAACATCAAGATGCCTATACAATTGATGACATAGAAGATAAAATAAGAGAAGGAATATTCCTACTTTGGGCTAGCAATAATGCAGCATTTGTAACAGAGTTTGTAGTATTTCCACAGCACACCGCAATGAACTTACTCTTTTGTGGTGGTGACTATAAAGAATTAGAGGCGATGTTGCCACACATAGAAGAGTACGCAAAGAAATGTGGAGTGAAAAGACTCTACGGTGGTGGCAGAAAAGGATGGACAAGAAAGCTTAAACATCTTGGATTTGTAACAGAACATTTAATTAGAAAAGATTTATGAGTAAAGGAAAAACAACAACTACACAAGAAGCAACGCTACCAGATTGGCAGAAACAGGCCTATCAAGACTATTTAAATAGAGCGCAAGAAGCTGCTGACATACCATTTCAGGAATATACTGGCGATAGAATAGCAGGTTTATCTCCAGAAGAGATGCAAATGGGCGCAGGCATACAAGATATATATGGTAGTGCGTTTAGTGGACTTGATCCAACTGGGATGCTACAACAGTTAGCTAGTCAACAATCTCCACAGTTAGGAGATGTTCCATCTTTATTAGATATGGATATTAGTGCATACGAATCACCTTATCAGCAACGAGTTATAGACCTAACAGAGCAAGACTTTGCTAGACGTAGAGATTTACAACAACAGCAAGCGCAAGATGTAGCAATGCGATCTGGTGCGTTTGGTGGCTCAAGAGGAACTATATACGAGCAAGAAGCATTAAGACCTTTACAAGAACAAGAGGCTAGAACTCTTGCCGACATAAGAGAAAGAGGATACGGGCAGGCGCTGGGCGCTGCTGAGTCTGACATCGCAAGAAAGCAACAGATGGCCATGCTTGCACCAGAATTAGAACTTAGAGGTAGACAACAACAAGCTGGTTTACTAAGCGGTTTATTAGGCGGACAACAACAAGCACTAGGATTACTTGGTGGTTACGGTGGTTTATCTAGAGGATTAGGACAAGCACAAAGAGACTTTGACTTCAGCGAGTTTGGAAGAGAATTACAATATCCAGCCTACCAATTAGGACTGTTTGGTCAAGGCGTACAAGGTATGCCATCATTGGTTGGTCAGACAACCACATCCGAATCAACAGCTGGCCCTATGGGCGTGCTAGGCGGTATAGCGGGACTTGGTAGCTCATTAGCGTTAGGAGGTATAAATCCTTTTAGTGGCCTTAAAGGTTTATTTGGGGGCGGGGGCGCGCAAACATTTGCGGGTGGTAGCGTTGTTCCACCTATGCAAAATTTTAATTTTAATCCAGGCGGAATGGTTGGATCAGGCTATCAATCTGGTCAAGTTAATTTACCACCAAGCTTATTCGGAACTTAATTATGGCATTTGGAAAACCTAGAACACCTCTAACACCAGAGGAGCAATTACAAAGAAGGCAAAACCTTGGAGTAGGTTTATCCGCATTGTCAGAAACCTTAAAAGGCGGAGATCCTGTTGGCAGAACTTTGGGATTGCAACAACAGTTTGAACAGCAAGCGCAACAGGCTGAGCAAGAAGCACAAGAGCAAAGGATGTTAGCTTCTATGACTCCAGAGCAAAGACAAATATATAATATGCAAAAAATGGGATTACCAGAATCATACATAAAGTCAAAGCTTTATCCAACTCAAGAAAAGAAAGGTACACAAAGATATACTGTATATGACAGAGAAACCGGCAAGCCAATAAGATCTATATCTGCTTATGACCAAGAAGAAATCAAAAAGGCGCAAAATAATTCAAAGGAACTAATTGGATCTTTTGCTGGATTGAGTGAAGATAAACCTTCAAAGGTTAATAAAAGCGATTTTGTTGTAGATATATTAACTAAAATTAGAAGTCATGTTCCAACTGATCAAAATCCAAAATATAAATTAACCCCACAAGATCTACAAGTCTTAGACACTATATCCAATACAGATCCTATGAAGCAACTAATTAGAAATTTACAAATGGGATATGTAAACACGCCAGTTCCAGAAGTAAACACGGAAACTCCTGTATTAGTAAAAGATGGTCAAGACCAAAAATATGCAAATTTAAAAGATGGAGATCCTTTTAAGATAGAGGGCGACGAAACGATATATTATAAGAATCAATAATGTCTACAGATCCATTCAAAAAAAGGGATCCATTTGCAAAACCCAAAGATCCATTTGCAAAAACTAAAAAAGAGGGGGTTGGCTTTGGTGAAAATTTATATAGAACTCTTGGTGGAGCTACAAGGGATGTAGGCGTGGCAACTGCTGAATTGCTTTTACCAAAAGATAGGTTCGGCCCATTAAACGTTGCTAAAGGCATAAGAGAGGGCAAGACTTTAGAAGAGATGGCCACAGATCCAAGCGTGTTGGAGCAAGCAATAAAAAGCGTTCCTGCAGTTCCTGAACCTACATATCCAGGTGGCAGTATCGCCAGAGATCTTGCTGGATTTGCAATACCCTTTGCTGGCATATCAAAACGAGCTGGCCCTTTAACTGGTCTAACCACAAAACAACAATTAGCAAAAGGTGCTGGTATTGGAGGCTTAGCAGAGCAATTTGCTTTTAGTCCTTACGAGCAAAGAGTATCTAATTTAGTTCAACAATACCCAGCTTTACAAAATCCTTTAACTGAATTTCTACAAGCAGATCCAGAAGACAATGAAGCAGTAGCTAGATTTAAAATGGCTGTAGAAGGAGCTGCAATAGGAGTGCCTTTTGATTATTTATTAAGGCAAGTATCTAAGATTAAAATACCTAGCAGACCAAAAGCAGAACAGCCGTTTGTAGGCCCTAAACCAGATCCATTCATAGGCCCGCGACCAGGAGCTGTGGTTGAGTCTCCAATTGTTGAACCAAAAATAGAAGCGCCTAAAAAAAGACCACGCGTAAATAAAATGCCAGAAGTATTGGTAAAGCCAAAACAACCAAAAGGTATAAAAAAAGTAAGTTCTTTATTGCAGGGATCTATACCTAGAAACGATCCTCAAATAGAAGAGATAGCAAGAGCTATGGGAACTAGTCCCAAAAAATTATCAAGTTACTACAAAACAAAGAAAGCTCCAGAAAGTGTTTCTGCTACTGGAGAAGTTAAAGTTAGATCAGATGCTCTTGAAATTTTCACAGAAAAATTAAATGAACTTCAAATGGCACCTCTTGTTGGCAAAAGAGGATTTATAGATGAAAGGGGTATTAATGATTTTGGACAAGCAGACGCTTTAGAAATATTAGAAAAAAATCCACCTCTACCAGAATATGCTGCAAAAAATGACGAATACTTAGAAAAGTTAAATCAATATGAATCATATACAAGCGCCTTAGAAAGAGCAGACATAGATCCAAACTCCTTAAAAGGAAAAACAAATGAAGAGGTTGGAGAAATCATAGGAACTATATCTGAATATGAAGACGTGCTTGGAGTACCAGTGCCTCGTAGCTTTGGTAGAACGGTTGAAGAAATACCCGTTGGTTTTTATGAAGATGATGCTTTAATAGTAGAACCAAGGATGCCTTCTAATTTTATTAACAAGGTAAATGAAACTCCACCAGATTTTGCTGGCAATATTAATTTAAACAAAATTGATTCTCCAGATGAAATAAAAAACGCTATAAATGCTATTGCAGAAAATGAAGATGCCTTTATGGAAGCAAGAAGGGGGGTTGTTAAATTCGGATCGGACGGAGCAGAGTTGCGAGCGTTAGCAGAAGAGACTGGTTTGACTGAGGATCAATTAATAAGTAGAAAAAAAGGCTCTGCATTTAATGCAGAAACCGCTTATGCTGCTCGTCTTATAAACCAAGAGTCCGCAACTGATCTTGTTAAGCTTGCAAAAAAAGCGCAAGGTAATAACGCAAGCCCTAATGATTTTTATAATTTCGAGAAAGCACTCACCAAACATGTTGCTATACAAGAGCAATTAGCAGGTATAACAGCAGAGGCTGGAAGAGCTTTAAGACAATTCAGGGAAACAGCTAGATCCGAGGAAGCTATACAAGCAAAAGCTATTGGTGAATATGTGCAAGCAAAAGGCGCAGGAAATATAGAGGAAATGGCTGTATTAATTAGCAACCTTGACACTCCTGAACAAATTGCAAAATTTAGCAAAGATGCACTTAAACCAAAGTTTAAAGACAAATTACAAGAAGCTTGGATTAATGCGCTTTTATCATCTCCATCAACTCATATTGTAAACGTAGTTTCTAATGGTATTGTTGCAGCAACCCGTATGCCAGAATATGCAGTAGCTTCTTTAATTGGTGCTGGTAGAAAAGGATCAGACAAAGTTTCATTTACTGAAACTGGCGGAAGAATATACGGAAGTATGTATGGATTTCTTGATGGTATAAGAGCATTTAAAGATGCTTTGATTGATCCAAAATCAGTAGACGATCCATTAACAAAATTAGAGCTACAAAGACAAAACTCTATATCTGGAATAAAAGGAGAAATAATAAGACTACCTGGAAGATTCCTAACTGCTGAAGACCAATTGTTTAAGTCTGTTGGTTATAGACAAGAGCTATGGGGGCAAGCATTAAGAAAAGCAAAAGCTGAAGGCAAGGGAATTAAAAGAGCTTACGAGATCATGGATGATCCAGCAAAAAACTTTCCAGACATACAGCTTAAAGCACAGGAAACAGCAAGGTATCAAACATTTACAAATCCTCTTGGCTCAACTGGTCAAAAAGTACAAGGAATTATTAATAATCATCCATGGACAAGGTATATAGCTCCCTTCGTTAGAACCCCAGTAAACATAGTTAAATATGCTGGAGAGAGAACTCCTTTTGGTATATTTGCTAAATCTTACAAAGAAGCAATTAAAAAAGGTGGAGCTGAAGCAGATATAGCCAGAGCAAGGGTTGCTGTCGGATCAACCGCTATGGCTAGTGTTTCCATGTTAGCAAATGATGGCCTTATAACAGGAAGAGGCCCAGCAGATTATAGGGAAAACAATGTTTTAAGAGAGACAGGATGGCAACCATATTCAATTAGGGTGGGAGATACATATTATGCTTACAATAGGTTTGAGCCTGTGGGTATATTATTTGGACTAGCAGCTGACTGGGCTGATATTTATAAATACGCCAACAAATCTTTTACTGAAGAGAATGGCCCAGAGCTTGGCAAGTTAGCTGCAATGCTGGGAGCATCATTCACAGAAAACATTACTAACAAAACATTTTTGACTGGCGTAAGTGATTTTATTAATGTTATGTTTAATCCAGACAGATATGGAGAGCGATCTATACAAAGGTTTATGGGAAGCTTTGTTCCAACCGCATCTTATTATGTAAGAAAAGCTGAAGATCCTATTATGAGAGATGCGCAAAACTTAACAGATCAATATCTTAATAGAATACCAGGACTATCTACGGAATTGCCAGCAAAAAGAAATGTGTTTGGAGAAGTAAGAACCTTTACAAAGGGAGCAGCCCCTAAATGGATGGGCGGTATCGGAGAAACTTTTTCCCCAGTTGCAAAATCTACAATTAAAAATGATGTAGTTTTTGAGGAATTAGCAAAATTAAAAATAATACCTGTAAAACCCAAAAGACAAATAAGTGGAGTTGATATAGATTCAAAACAATATGAAAGCTTGTTAAAAGAAATGCTATCTTTAAATACTAAAAATAGAATTAAAGATTTTATTGAAAGCCCTGGTTATGATGGCCTCTTACCAATGGTTAAGACTGAGGTTATAAAAAGAATTCTTGCACAAGATCAAAAAACAGCCAGAGAAATGACCGTGATTAAAAATCCAGAAATTTTAGACAAGCAAATGCAAGAACTAATGAAAGAGTTGGGACAAACCCAATAACCACATGTCCCGCCAATCAGAAAGAGTTGGCCGATCTGGAGAGTATTTAGTAGCCTCGGTGCTTTCTGCTTTTTCGGACACCGTTACCGTGATGCCACACGGATCTAAAGCCGATATCATCTTTGAGGTTGGCCACACTCTTTATAAGTGCCAGGTCAAAACACAAAAACAAATAGAGAAAGCCAGAAAGAACTGGCGGTTTGATTTGCGTTGTGGTTCTCATTCTAAAAATAGGTTTTATAAGAAAGGTGATATAGATGTGTATGCTTTGGTAGCATTAAATTGTCAGAAGGTTTTATTTGCTTTCCCTTGTGGTAAAGGACAGATAACCGTTGAAGACAAAGATATCCAAGCAACAGATTCGTTGCAAAATACAGAAGATCTATTTAAAGAGCTTCAATGTCAACAGACACCATAGGATCTTCGTAATGCTCAACAGAGTTCATACCTAAAGATATTAGATACTCAGCCACCTTATGTGGTTCTTTCTGCTCGCTCTCACAAAAATCCTTAAACTTTTTAGCAAGATGTTTGTTTACATATATTGGTTTTCTTCCGTTTCTTTCTTTAAGAATTGGATCGTCAAACTCATATAAGTTCATAGTTACCTCATTAATCAAGAGAAACTTCTACAGAATATTTACCAATGTCATTACCCTTTGCGTCTACACCATGTACCATTTGTAACTCAAGATCTATAAAGTGTTTGGCTTTTAATAAGTCAGTCACTCTATCACTCTTCTCGCCTTTACTTCTGGTTATGTACTTCAGACAACTACCCAAGTTATATGACAAATTATTAGCGTATATATAGTCTATCGGCTGTATTCTAGATTGCTTGTAGTGTGTTCCAGCTACTTGGTTGTTGGTTGCAAGTTTGTCTATTGCTTGATCCCAGTCCTTCTCATCGCCTATATCTGTATGTGCATATATAGTTTTATTCATAAAATTTCTCCACTTTTTTATTAATATATCACTTGTAAATTAGTAATATTGGTTTATTATAAACAAAAATATTAATAAAAGGGAAATTTATGGAAATATTAGAAAAGAATTTTGACATATCAAACACCATAGAGGTTGACGAACTAGCAGATAGATGGGGAGTCAGCAAGAAAACAATTGACAATAGAAGGTATAGAGGCCAAGGCCCAAGCTATTTTAAAATTGGTGGCAAGATTAAATACGATCTTGATGATGTGAAAAGAATGGAACAAGACTCTTATATTTCTGTAAATGGCACACGCTAAGTTAAGTCCGTCATCTGCAAAGATATGGATGGCATGTCCAGGTATGCCACAATTACTTGCAAGCGCAAACGTAGAATACAAAGTAGGTATACCTGCTGCTACTGGTACGCTGATACACGAAATGGTAGAGACACTACTCAAGGGTAGGTTAAACAATCTAACATTAGAAGAATACTACTTAGATACAACACACCATGTAGAAGACTTTGACATTACAGTTGACCAAGAAATGATTGACTGCGCAAATATATATGTAGATTACATAGATCAAAGAATACAAGATTTAGATATAAAAAGACCTTTAATTGAAGAGAAAGTAAACATGCCAGAAATACATGTAGATCTATGGGGAACAGCAGATGCTATTCTCATTGGCAAAGACATGATAGAAGTAATAGATTTAAAATCTGGTAAGTGGGCGGTTGAGGCAGATAACCCACAAATGCGTATCTATGCACTAGGAGCATTATCAAGATACGGAGACGATTGCACAGTTCAAATGACTATCGTACAGCCAAGAGGTTGGCATAAAGATGGTCCTATCAGATCATATTCCATATCAGCTATTAACTTAGTTGAATGGGCTTATGAAACTTTAAAGCCAGCAGCAGAGGCTTGCTATGAAGAAATACCCACATATAACTATAGTAAAGACGGATGCCGTTGGTGTAATGCTAAAGATATATGTGATACATATAAACATAATAAAAAAGGAGAATAGAATGACTGAAGTACAACAAGAACCTATTAAGTTTAGCTTTGAAGAAGGCGGAACTGAGTATGCGTATGACGATCTTACTGAAGAGAATAAAATACATTACAACAAATTAGCTAATGTTGAGAGACAGAAAAATGAATTAGTTGGCAATGCAAATTTTGAATTAGAAAAGCTTGATATCTTAAGAGCTGAATACAGCAAAAGATTACAAGATGCAGTAGAGTCTGAATCTGTTATAGAGACTTCTTAATGTCGTTAGCTAATATAAGACAGAAGGCAAAACTAAAACCACCAATCATGGTTATCTATGGACCTGGTGGCATTGGTAAGACAACCTTTGGCGCAACTATGAATAAACCAATCATAGTGCAAGCTGAAGATGGTATCGGTAAGATAGAGTGTCCACATTTCCCTGTGGCTAAATCTTACAATGAGTTTGTTGCAAACTTAAAAGCATTAATCAATGATAAGTCTGAATACAAAACTGTTGTAATAGATAGTTTAGATTGGCTAGAAACTTTGATGCAAGAATATGTTTGTGAGAAAAATGGATGGCCAGACATAAGCGCACCTGCTTATGGTAAAGGTTATGCAGCTTGTCTTGAGACATGGAAAGAATACTTAGGTTTATTAAACGAGTTACGAGCAAATGGATTCACTATCCTACAAATTGCACATAATGAAGTTAAAAGGTATGAAGACCCATCAAGCGAGCCACATGATAGACATCAGATCAAGTTGCATAGAAAAGCAGCTGATCTAATCATTGAGCATAGTGACGCTGTTTTATTTGCTAATTACAAGATAGGTACTATCCAAGTAAAAGGCAAAGGCGGTGGTATGACTACCAAACTTAAACAAGGTGATAGAACTATCTTTACACAAGAAACACCAGGCTTCCAAGCTAAGAACAGGTTTGGTCTGGATAACGAGATGCCTTTTGATTGGAAAGAAATCAGAGAGCAGATGTTGAGATGAATGAGATATTGCTATTAGAGTACAACGAGTATGATCCTGGTGAAGATCCACAGTTTACAGATGGTTATTGTAACTACTGTGGGTCTGAAGAGGATGATTGCGTTGAATATAAATGTTGGATTTAAAAAAAGGAGTAAATAATGGATCTAAGTAATTTTAATGTTGATTCTGTCGGTGAAGGCAGAGGACAAATAGAGCCAGGTAGACATGTTCTGCATTGGCAAGGCGAGGAAGAAGCGTTAGTGGAAGGTAGAAACGGATGGCGCGGGTGCAAGATGTATTTTGAGGTAGGTGATTCTGGTATAAGAATTAACCATACCTTTACAGTTGGACATGACAATCCTAAGTATGTGGATAGTGGTGTTAAATCTATTTTACTTATGGCGCAAGCTATGGGTGTTAAAGAGCCACCAAAAGATACATCTACTGCATTTATGGGTAAAAGTGTATCTGCTGAACTTGTAAAAGATGAGAACGGATATCTAAAAATTAATGAGGATTGGGGTAAGACTTGGCAGTCAACTGATGCAAAGCCAAAGGTTGTTAGTGAGAAGCCAATACAAGCTGGCCCATCAGAGGCAGACTTAGCAGCAGTAGGATCTACAGCTGACGATGAAGCACCATTTTAATTTTGATGGTAATAGAAGGCCTACGCTGTGCGCTTATTGTAAGCGTCCAGCAGGCCCGTTTTTAAAACAAGACGGAGAACATTGGCTTGGAGCGTGCTGTATGGATCATTTAAAAAAGATTGGTGAAGGTTTGAGACTGCCAAACAAAGCACAATTAAATGATGATGGAGTTGAATACTCAATAGCACAAACCAAGAATTTATATTTAGATTTAACATTAGAAGAAGAAGACAAACCATTGCATAAATGGGATAGGGAGAATCGCAAAAAAGTATTTACTTCTATTGTTAGAGAATATCTAAACTGGGCGAACGTGCAAGCCGAGTTAGATGACCAGAGAGCTGCAAATGGATTTAACAAAGTACCTAAAGAGGGACGTACTCTATAACGATTTAGGATTTAGTACAGGAAAGAGTACACACGATTTAATAAACGAGATGCAAGCACAAGGATTGCTTGTAGACTTCTTAGAAATTACTGGTGAGATAATAAGAGTACCAGTTCAAGCAATAAACAGTAAACCAGATACAGGTGGCCAACGTAGTGGATACTATGTGGTAAACCAGGTGGGTGAACACATGTTCTGCACTTATGGTAATTGGAAGACTGGATTTGAAGGCAAATGGTCTTCTATAGATACCAATACCCTAAGTGTGGTTGACAAGCAAGCACTACATAAACAAATGGAACAGGCATCTGCTCAAGCGAAAGAGCAGAGGAAACTGAGACAAGATGAAGTTGCTGTAGAGGCACAAGAAAGAATGAATATATGCCACGAGGCTACTGAACATGAATATCTCACGAATAAAAAAGTTAAAAGTTATGGGTTGAAGCAATTAAATGGTAACTTAATTGTTCCTGTCTATTCTACTACAGGCGAGATTCGTTCTCTACAGTCTATAGATAAAAAAGGCAACAAAAGATTCAAATCTGCATCAGAAATCAAAGGTAATGTATTTTTAATTGGTACTACCTTTTTAGATCTAAAAGATATAGAAAAATTAATTATAGTTGAAGGCTACTCAACTGCTGCTTCAGTTTATGAAGCTACCCAGATTCCCGTGGCTTGCGTATTTAGTGCCAACTTTACGTTGGATGCAGTCTCTAAATTGCGTAAGCTAACGGGTGCTAGATTTATTCTAGCCCTAGATAATGATGAGAACGGCGTGGGTGAGAAGAAAGCGCAAGAGTGCGCAAGTGCCGTGCTTAATTGTGCGGTGCGCTTACCGAGCGAGCGTGGCGATTACAATGACTTATATTTAAAGCATGGTTTAGATAAAGTGAAAGCTGAGTTGATGGAACACAAGCTTGGTATACAAAAGTATGCTATTCGTAACCTGGTAGGCACACCAGAACCACAAAAATTTTTAGTAGATGGATTGATACCAATGGGTAAACCAGGACTCCTGGCAGCGTCTGGTGGAGTTGGTAAATCATTAAGTGTAATCCAATTGGCATTGCGAATTGCTTGTGGTGGTGGAAGATGGTGGGGAAAAGATGTTAAAGAACATGGAAACGTAATTTTATTTTCAGCTGAAGATGACATTCCAGAGATTCATAGAAGGCTTGACTTGCTAGACCCAAACGGCGCTAGGTTCAAAAGTGAATATGATGTTTATATTTTTCCAGTACCAGAACAAAAAGAACCAATGATATTACTAAAAGAGGAGGGCGTAACACAACTTGCGCAAGAGCTAGTGGAAGAGTTGCAAGCCATACCAGATTTAAAGTTGGTTTGCTTTGACCCGTTACAAGCATTTACTACTGGTAATGTTTCTAGTAGTAATGAGGCAGGGCAACTTTGGGGATCTTACTGCGCAAACATAAGTGCCAGGTTAAACTGTTGCACGCTTACTATCCACCATCTAAACAAACAAGGCTTAACTGTAGATTCAGATGACTCTATGGTTCAGAGAACCAGCGTGAGGGGCGCCTCGTCACTCGTGGACTCAATAAGGTTTGTTTTAATAATGGCGTTAGCAAGTGCAGAGGATTGTGAAAGGATTTGTGAAGAGCAACATGTACCCTACGACAGAATGGCGGTGGTAAGGGGCGCACTTGTAAAATCCAACAGCGGAGGCGTAGACTATTCTGCAAAAACATTATTTAGACGCAACGGTGTATTAGAACCATTAAATGAACCGCTGGATACCAGTAATTTATACGACAATTTTTAAAATGAAAGACTTGTACGAAGTAAAAAAAATATCATACCAGGACACAAAACCATTTATTTTAGACATACATTACGCTAAACGTATGCCATCTATTAGTTATGCTTATGGTTTATTTTTGAACGATCAATTGGTTGGTATTATTTCTTATGGATCACCAGCATCTCCACCTTTGTGTAAAGGTATAGCTGGTGAAAAGAATAAAAAATTAGTTATAGAATTAAATAGATTGGTTTTAAAAAACAATAAAAAAAATGAAGCATCTATATTAATTGGTGCATCTTTTAAGTTATTGCCTAAACCAAAAATAATAGTTTCGTATGCTGACACAGCACAAGATCATCTAGGAGTTGTTTACCAGGCTACTAATTTTTTATTTACAGGCACTTCTAAACCAAGAACTGATATGGCTGGTAAAGATGGTAAACATTCCAGGCATCATTTAGGCGATAGGACCAAAAGAGTTTATAGAAGTGCCAAACATAGGTATGTATATCTTTTGGGTAATAAAAGACAAAAAAGACAATTAAAACAAGAATTAAGATATGGAATTATGGATTATCCACGCAAAAACCAGGAATAACCATAGGGAGTGTTAGGGACATACTATGGGAGTGTTAGGGACATAACTCTAGTAAGATAGGGACATAACTCTAGTAAAACACTCCCATATATCCATACCATTAACATGGTATAGGAAGCGAACCCCTTGAGGGGGTTCAGCTTCCAGAGAAAAGAGAGAAGCAAAGAAGATGAAAAGATTTAAAACGATAGACAAGAATCATTGGTGGATTACAACCCATGAGAACCCAAGCGACAAAGCAGGAGTGTTTATACCTTTAGCGCTTGCGCGGAAGGAATCAGACTTTGGGCGAGTGCGCGGGATAGTGTGGGCATGGTTTAGGCGCGAGTGTGGGAGTACTGATTTATCGCCTAGCGCGAAACTTACCATGTGGGCGGTGTGCGAGCGGTGGAGGTATGAAACCTGGTCCTCGCATGATGCGATTAGTTATTATGCAAAGATGACTGGTTTGAATAGAAAGACATCTGGGCGCGCTATGACTGAGTTAATTGAGAAAGAAATTATTTGGTGTGTGCTAGAGGGTGAGCAGAAGCGCTTGCGGAAGTCTCAGCCTGGTGGTAAGAAGCATTTTTTGTTGGTTGGTTTGGTTGATCTTTTGTGATTCGTTCGGTGGGCGTGGGGAGGCGTGCGAGGAACTAGCGAAAGCGCTTTTAGGGGGAGTTTATCTTTGGAGAAGATAATTGGCCTCCGCTAGTTCAAACTTATTATATCATTTCTTGTCTTTTTTCTCTTTGGTTGGTTTTTTCTTTTCGCGCTTGCCGAA